>LBJMR02800__coassemble_1910_pt1 | contig 9371 bp, 4 predicted proteins | sample LBJMR02800__metabat2_low_PE_029 | metagenome-assembled genome bin LBJMR02800 | reverse complement strand
CGTGACGGGCAGCAGGCCCATGCAGAGGGCCAGCACACAGAGCAGGCTTAAAAATCGTTTTTTCATCTCACAGTTCCTCCTTGGATTTGTCAGGGATCAGGGCGGTAATGACCAAAGCCACCAATGCCGCACCGGCGGCCAGGAAAAGGGTCCGCCGCTGTTTCTGACGATTGACTTCTGCAATGCGCCGCTTAACTTCAGCAACCCGTTCTTCAGTGGTTCTCATATTCCGCCTCCGATCTCCAAATTTCTCACAGTCAGCGCCCCGTCGGGGCCGATGGTATAGCGGCTGTCCAGTTCCGGCAGTTCCGCCAACAGCTTTTCAACGGGCCGGGCCGTACAGCCCTGGGCCACCTGCTCCTGGGGCACGCCCTCCCCCTGGACGGACATACGCTGGTCAAAGTAGTTGTGTTCAAATACGGCCCCATCCGCGTGAGCGACAATGGGGTGGGCCCTGACGGTGGGGTCCCGGAGGATCAGACTTCCCAGGCAGACACAGTTCCGCACCAGGATTGCAGTGTCCAGGGGCTTGTTGTAGATCTCACCCACAATACCGCCGCAGGAGCCGCCGGGGCTTTTGGGGGATTGGATCACATCCCCCAGGTTCAGGCAACAGTCCACGGCAGTGAGGGGAGCCTTTCCCTGATAATCCATGGAGATCCACCCGGCAATGCCGCCAGCCGCTTTGCACCCGCCGGATACACTGCCCCGGTTGACACTCTCCAAAATCACACCATCCCCGTCGATGTGGCCGACGACGCCGCCCACATAGGCAAACTCAAAATCGTAATCGTAGCCATCCACAAGGCCCAGGTTAAGGCAGCGCACCACAGTGGAGTGACCCTGGACATTGCCGACAACGCCGCCAGCGTCGATGTAGTAGCCGGGGCCGCCCAGGACCTGGATCGAGCCATCAAAGATGCAGTGGGCCACACGGGCGTCCTCCGCGGCGCCCACTACACCGCCCAGGTAAAGGAAATTGCCCAGCACGTGTTCAAACCGCGTGCTGGAGCGGCAGCACCGGATGGTGCCCTCCTTGATCTGGCCCACCACGCCGCCGGCGTACATCCCCAGAGAGAGACGGTTGCTGTCGACGGTGAGATCGGCGACGCAGTTGCTGATATGTCCGCCTACCACCAGCCCCGCGATGCCGCCCACGGCGGAGTGGTCATCCGCGGCGACGCAGGTGATGGAGCCGGTGACGGTGAGGTTTTCAATGGTGCCCGCGCAGACGCCGAACAGGCCGCAGCAGACGCCTTCTGTTTTGTCGATGTGGAGACCGCTGATGGTGTGTCCGGCCCCGTCAAAGGTGCCGTAAAACGGGATGTCCTCGTTGCCGATGGGCGTCCACTCCACGCCGGTGAGGTCAATATCTCCGGCCAGAGTCACCATCAGATCCCGCTGCTGCTCGTTGTGCAGCTTGTTGATGGCACGGGCAAAGTCGATCAGCTCCTTTGCTGTGCTGATTGGTAAAGTAATGGGTCGTTCAGACATAATACCGCCCCCTTTGCGTTCATAATGTTATTCCCTCTCCAAGCCCTCCAACGACTTGAAGGGTTTGGAGAGAGGGGGGATGGCTCCCCCGCTCTCGGAAAGGGTTGATTATGAAAGTCTCGCGGCAAACCGCATGAGCATGGTGGCCAACTGGGCGCGGGTAGCGCCGGAAGCAGGGCTGAGCTTGCCGCCGATGCCGTTGATGATGCCGTTCTCCGTGGCCCAGAGCATGGCGTCTCTGGCCCAGTCGGAGACCTGCTCGGCGTCAGGGTAGTCGCTGAGGCTGCCGGACACCGCCGGGCTGCCCGCATAGCGATAGAGCATGGCGGCCAGCTGCTCCCGGGTCACGGGGCTCATGGGGTTGGTGCCGTCAGAGATGCCGTTCTCCATGGCCCAGGCTCTGGCGTCCTCCGCCCAGTCGCTGCCGGTGATGGTCTCGCCGTCGATACGGGCCAATACCGTCCAGACCATAGCCCGGGTGACGTCGCTGTCGGGGGCAAAGCGGTCGGCGCTGACACCGTCCATCATACTGCTCCAGTAGACGTAGGAAACCGCATCATAGAACCAGTCAGTGGGCTTCACATCCACAAAGGGCAGCTCCTCGGGGACGAACACCGCCCGGATGGTGACGCTGGAGCTGGGCATCTCAAAGGTGTACTTGCCACCGCCCTGCGGGGCCAGCTCCAGTTTGCTGCCGTCCCTGTCGGTGACGGTCAGGCTGGACAAGCTGTAGCCTTCCTCGGGGGTAACGGTGATCGTCACGGTCTCCCCGGCCTCGGCGCGGTTGTCCACCGTGACGGTGCCGTGAGCGGTATCCTCTACATAGATGGGATACCGGGTCGGCAACGCCTCCAGCACCGTGAGGGTGCCGGTTTTATAAAGGATATCGTAGTTCTCGGCTTCAGCGCCGGCGGCGGAGATCACCAGCTTGCCGGTCTTGACCAGCCTGCCGTTTCGCACCAGGTCGCTGGTCGTGACGACCTGGAGGGTGGGCTGCTTGGTCAGGGTGTCATCGCCCAGGAGGCCGGTGACGGTGTAGTCGTCGGCGTCAAACTCCGTCGGCACCGCGTCGCCCACCCGGGCGGTCTGATCCTTGACAGTGATGGTCACGGTGGCTCGGACGATGCGCCACGCCTGGGTAGTGGTGGCACCGGTCAGGGTGTAGTTGGCAGCGTCGGTGCCGGTCAGACCGGTGACTTTGGCGGTGTAAGTACCTGCATCTGTCTTGGCGTTGTCCTCATATGCCAGGGTGAAGGTATCCCCATCCACCGCATTGGTCACTTCGGCGGTGACGGAATGGAGCTGGCCGTCGTAGGTGAAACTGGTGGGGGTGCTCCAGGACAGCGTTACGGGTCTGGCGGTGATGGTAAACTTTGCGCCGGTGAACGTGAGGGTGTAGTTGCTGCCGGCGGCCAGGGAGCCCTGGGTGATGGCGTGTTCGCCCACATTTTCGCCCGTCTCGCGGCTCAGTTCACCGGTGAGCGTATCGTCGCCTTTAAGGCCGGTGGCCGTATAGGTCAGTTCCGGGTCGGCTTCGCCGTAGGTCTTGGATTTGGCGTCGGCGGTGACGGTGAGGGCGGCGCGGGTGATGGTGCCGGCTGCCTGGGCGGACAGGGCGGACAGGGTGTAGTTGCCCGCATCTTCTCCGTCCAGGGTGATGCCGCTGGCGGTGACGGTGTTGGCCTCCGCCACGTTGGCGCTGTTGTAGGTATAGGAGGCAGCCGTGGCGGTAACATCGTCGCCCTGCACAGCGCCTTCCAGCGTGATCGTCAGGCCGGTGGCGGCGGTGGTGCCGTCATAGGTCTTGGAGGCGGTGCCGCTGATGGAGGGCGTCACCGTGGCCTTCTCGATGGTGTAGGTCTTGCTTGCGGCCGTGCCGGAGTAGTTGCCCTTGCCGGTGACGGTGACGGTGTAGGTGTCCGCATCGACGCAGTTGCCGCTGTAGGAGACGGTGTAGTCGGTGTCCTCGGTCAGTTCCTCTTCGCCCAGCGTCACGGTGACGGTGGGCTTCTGCTCGCTGCCGTCGTAGGTGAAGCTCTCCGGGCTCAGGGTCACTTCGGCACCGGCGATGGACGCCACGCCGATGCTCCATGCCTGTTCCGTGCCGGAAGCGCCGGTCAGGGTGTAGTTGTCATTGCCCAGGCCGGTGACTTTGGCGGTGTAATTGCCCACATCTTTCTCAGTGTTGCCCTCATAGGTCAGGGCAAAGGTATCGTCGCCGACCTTGTTGGTCACTGTCGCGGTGACGGTCTTTGGGGTGCCGTCATAGGTGAAGCTGGTTTCGCTCCAGGACAGCGTCACAGACCGCTGGGCAATTTCGGCGTTGGTGTTGAACGTTGCTTCTTTCTTGTTTTCGGCAAAGGTATAGTTGCCGTTGCTCAAGGTCACGGTGACGGTGGCACTTTGGCTGATGCCCGCGTCCTTGCTGTCAAATTCCGCCGTGGCGGTGTAACCGTCGCCGCTGGTCAGGCTCTCGCCGGTCACAAGGCCGGTGAAGCTCACGCCGGTCACGGTGGCGTCGGTCTTGCCGTCGTAGGTCTTGTCCGCCACCGTGGCGCTGTTAATGCTGATGACGGCGGGATTGATGGTGATGGCGGCGCTGGTCGCTTGGCTGCCGCTGGTGTTACCGCTGTCCGGGATGGAGGCCACCAGATAGTAGCTGCCCGCGTCCTTGGGGGCGCTGGTCAGCTTGTTGCCCTCGTCCACAGGGCCCTTGTACCAGGTGAAGGTCACATCGTTATAATCCGCGCCGGTGATGGTCAGTTGGCCAGAGGTGGGGTTAGCCAGAGGCTGGCCGTTGTAGGTATAGTTGAGGGAATAAGTATCCTTGATGGAAATGGTGGACTTCACCTTGCTGATAGAGACGCCGCTCCCGTCATTTACAGAGGTAACCGTAACCCCTCCGGCGGGCAGGGTCAGGGTGTAGTTGTCTTTCTTTGCGCCGGTCAGGGCGGCGGTGCCGGTGAGGGTGACTTCGGAATAAGTTCCCGCATTGGCGCTCTCCACCGTGCCGGTGAGCGTGCTGGCGTCCACGCTGACATCATCGCTGTTTTTGATACCGCCCAGGGTGACGGCGGTGATGGCCACTTTGTCGGTGCCGTCATACGCCCTGTTGGTGGCGGTGACGCCGGTGATGGTGAGCTGGGCCTGGGCGATGGTGACTTCCACCGAAGCGGGGGCGGTGTCGCTGTGGCTGGTGTCGCCCTGCACATAGTAGTATACGGTGTAGTCGCCCGCGTCGGTGGCAGTGGGGATGTCGGCGGAGAAGTTGTTGTTCTCATCCAGGCTGTACAACATGGTGCCGCCGCTGGCCGTTCCGCCGGTGACCAACTGTTGGGCGCTCCCATTATAGACCAAATTTTCTTTTGCAGCAGGCGCAGAGGAGACCGTTGCGGGGTTCTCTTTCACCTGGGAAGTCACCGCCGACAGGCTGCCGCTATATTCTGTCGAGGCTACGACCACCTTAATGTACTTGCCGGCGTCATCGCCGGTCAGGGTGTAGGTACTGACAGCAGCGCCCGCAATCTGTGTGGCCTCCGCGCCGTCGCTGCTGTCGCAGCGGTACCAGGTATAGGACAGTGTCTCGGCGGCCCCCTCCGGCGTGACGCTGGCGGTATTGACCGTCAGCGCCTCCCCGCACTGGGCGTTGCCCACGATGGAAATGGAGCCGCCCAACGGCGACTTCTGTCGCGTCAGTGTAGAGTTGGCTGCGTTAATGGTGCCCTCGAATGTGTAGCCGTTTGCGGTGAGCACCACGCTGCCCGCGAAGGTGTAGAGGTGCAGCTTACCGCTGGCGTCGGTTTTGACGCCGTTGAAGCTGTACTGATAGTCGCTATCATCCACGGTAATGGTGCCGCTGACCGGCTGGTTGGCGTATCCTGTGCCAAAATCAGCCTCGGCATAGTAGACGATCTCGTTACCAACGTCGAGCTCACCGTAGTTGCTGTTGTAGGGGTCTGGGGCGGTGACGGCCTCCGTGCCGCCAGATGTATAGATGCTGCCGCCGCGGATGTCCAGGTCGTAGCGGTAATTTGTTTCACTGCCGCTGACCGACTGGAGAACCGGCTCCCCTCCGTCGTCACTGAAGCCCTCACCTCCGGCGTCAAATTCCATGACACTGTTCAAGGTGCTGGTGCCACCGCCCATGCCGATATCCTGGGCGGAATCGCCGCCGCCATTGGCCTCGATGGTACCGCCGGCCAGGATGATGTTGTTGATCTGGCCGTCTTTGCCGGTGCCGATGCCTGCGCCGCCGCTGCCGACGGTGGCCGTAATGGTGCCGCCGTAGATGGCCACGGTGCCGCGGGTGTTGGTGCCATTATAGCAATTTGCGCCGCCGCCGATGCCCGCGCCGCCGCCGATGCCGCCGGTGGCCTCGACGGTACCACTGCAGACGGAGATGGTGCCGGTGGTCTCTTTCTCGCCGCCTTTGCCGCCGATGGCCGCGTTGCCGTCACTGGCGTTGGCAATCAGCTTGCCGGTGCCGGCGGACTGGCCGCAGATGTCCAGCGAGGCGGTTTCCGGCACATGGATGCCGGCGGAGGCGGTGAGGGTCGCGCCGTCGGTGAGGATCAGGCTGACGTTGCCGGTGACCTCGATGCGGTCAGAAATGGTCGTATCTGCGTTCATCACATACCAGCCGGTGGTCCAGGCGGAGGTGGTATCCGTGACCACGGTGTAATATTTGGTGGTATATCCCGCTCCGGTTTTGTCGATATAGGATACGGGGGCTTTTGCCGCATTAGAAGCGGTCAGAACATTGCCGTCCCCAGCGGAAACCGTGCCTTCAAATGTCTGGCTGCCGAATGTGGCGGTAGTCTCACCCGCCGGCAGGTAGAGATAGAGGCAGGTGTTGGCGTCTATATATACATCATCAAAGCCATAGGAATAATCCTTGATGGTGCCGCTGACCGCTTGGTTGGCAGCGATCCCACCTACATCCGAGAGATCCACATTGGTCTTGTAGACCGGCGCATTGCTGCCGTTCACCGGGGTGCCGCCCATTTGGTAGGGATTGCAGATGCTGCCGCCGGTGATGGTGATGGTGATGGACGAGGAACCGCTGGCTGACGACTTATAATGCCCGTAGCCGATCCCGTTTTGGTATCCGTTCGTGATGTTGATGGTACCGCCGGAGATGTTAATTTCGCCGCCAGTCTCGTAGAAATAGCCGCAGCCGATGGCCGCGCCGCTATTGCTTGGGTTACCTTTCTTATTATAAGCGGCGGCGGTGATCTGACCGCCGGTGATGTTCACCGTGCCCAAGATACCGCTATCGCCCACACCGATGGCCGCGCCGGAGTTGTTAGAAGTGGCTTGCACAGTGCCGCCGTTGATAGAGATAGTGCCGCCGTTGCCCGTGTAGCCTGTGCCGATGGCCGCGCCGCCCCCGTTGCTGGTTGCGTTGATGGTGCCGCCGTTGATGGTGATGGTGCCGCCGCCGGTTCTATATCCGGTTCCAATGGCCGCGCCGCCGCCGGTGGCTTCCGCGGTTACAATGCCGCCGTTGATGGTGATCGCCATCGTGCTATCCGTGGAACCGCTTGTTGAATAACAGCCGGTACCGATGGCCGCGCCATAGGCCCCGGAATCAGATTTCCCTGTCGCGGTGATGTTGCCGCCGTTGATGGTGATGGAGCCGGCAGTATCAGTACCATTTCCGCCGATGACGGCGCAATAGCGGTAAGTTAAATAGTCATCACCCGATAGGGCCACCAATTTGCCCATTTCGTTTTCATTTTCCGACTGGGCATAAATGGTCAGGCTGCTGCCATCAGGTACATGGATGCCTTGCTGCGCCGTCAGGGTGCAGTTGTTGGACAGGATCAGGTGGACATCGCCTTTGACCTCTATGCGAAAACGCCGGGAATTATTCCCTTTAAGGACATACCATTTTTGCTGACCTTCAGTTCCTAAGGAAGAGATATTTGATGACGAATTGAGCGAAATATAGCTGTCACAGGTGTCTGTAACCAGCTTGCTCTGCTCCTCACTCCACGTCAAATAGGCGACGGGAGTATTCGCCGCCCAGGCCGTGGCGGGCAGCAGCCCCAGGCACAGCGCCAGGGCGCAGAGGATGCTTATGATTCGTTTTTTCATAATAGGGGTTCCTCCCTTTCAAAATCACAATCTATGATAACGGCTTTCGCCGGATTTCCCGAAAACAGGCCGCTCTCGGCGACCCGGGGGATGGGTTGATCCCCTCCGTCACGCTGGCGCGTGCCACCTCCCCTTTGTAAGGGGAGGCATACAGGCCGCCTCTACGTATGTACGGGAGGCGTCGCCTGCGGTTCCGCCTGGCGCTCCCGCCGCAGGCGATCCAGGAGGCAGCGCAGCATGGTGACAGTGGCACCGGAGGGGCGGACAGCAGAATGAAGCATGAGGAACGTCTGATTGCCAAGCGTCATGGACACCGGCGGCAATCCTTCCCCCGTCTCGGACTCCACCACCAGAATATCACACTGGACGCCTCTGATTATTTCGTCCATGGCGTCAAGGGAATTATGATAACAGAGGATGCGCAGATCCGTTCCATAGATGGAAAGCAGTGCGCCGGACAGATCCTGCCCACAGAAGATGACATGGATGTACTGGGACTCCGGCTGTCCCTCTTCCTTGTACCCAAACCAATACATGGCCTGCCCGGCACGCTCCCAGGTCAGCGGAGGCGGCAGGGGCAAATAGGTTGCGCTCCAAGGGCAGTTGACCAGCAGACGATCCTGCTCCGTGAAGCTGCACAGCCGGATCTCGGGGTATTCCGCCCGGAGCCACGCCGTCACCCGGCTGCAGTCCGGCTCCGGCAGGCACAGCAGCACGCCCTCCGGCGGCTCCTCGGCAATGCGCGCCCGCAGCTCCGCCTCATGCTCCACCATCTCCACGTCCGTGAACTTTCGATACATGGCGCGCCGAAAAAAACGCTTGGTGTCCTGCATCGGCCCACAGGCAATTATTGACTGTGCCGGCCGTATCTGCTCCATGAAAGCCCCTCCCTTTCTGCGTTCATCTGCGATACGAAACAGAATTTTCATTCTGTCGTTATGAGTAGGCCATACAACAATCAGATCCAGCTCTATTTTACACGATAATGTGAGATTTGGCAAAATAAATTTCCACGGAACATCCAAATAGGCATATAAAACCAGACGGGCAAACATAAATGTAGTTGCCTGTCTTTTTTGCGCGCCCAAAACCGGATGCCGTGAACGCTTTAGCGGGAATTGTATGTAATACAGCTTGTCATTTTGCTGGAAACCCATTATAATGAGAAGCAAAGCTGCAACAGAATGAAAATTCTGTTGCAGCTCTTTTTTGTCCAGACGACAGAATGAAAATTATGTGACCACCAGCCCCAGCCGCCCCAAGAGGCGGGCGTGAACTGCGCCGCTCTCGGCTGTATAAATCCGTGTGGTGTTGACGCTGCTGTGACCCAGAATGTCCGCCAGGCGGGAGAGGTCTTTCTTCAGCGCATAAAACGTCCGGGCAAAGAGGTGGCGCAGGTTGTGGGGGAACACCTTGGAGGGCTCCACCCCCGCGCTCTCGCACAGCTTTTTCATGTCCCGCCAGATGTTGGATCGGTCCAAAGGCCGCCCGTTTTTTGAGAGGAACACCGCTCCGGTGGTGATTTTTTGTTTCTGGAGGTAGGCGCGCAGCAGCTTGCGCAGCTTGTCCGGCAGGAACACCGCGCGCCGCTTGCCCTTGTTGCTCACCTCCGCCCGGCCACACTGTACTGCCTCCGCCGTAATAAAGCGCAGCTCCGATACCCGGATGCCGGTGGCGCAGATGGTCTGGATGACCAGGGCAAGGCGCTGGTTTTCCCCACGCTCCGCCGCCCGAACCAGCCGGACATACTCGGCTTTCGTCAGCTCCTTATCCTCACT
>LBJMR02800__coassemble_1679_pt1 | contig 10202 bp, 13 predicted proteins | sample LBJMR02800__metabat2_low_PE_029 | metagenome-assembled genome bin LBJMR02800 | reverse complement strand
TCAAAAAAGTTTCAAAATCCGCACAGCGTGGCGAAAAGACTTTTTCGACACGCTGGGGCGGCTATTAGCCGCCCGCGGCCTATCCGGGCGCATATGAAATGCGCCCCTACACCGGAGCCAGAAGTGCGCTGCACCGTAGGGCGGCATGCCCTCATGCCGCCGCTCCTACCAGACCGCTTCGCAGTCAGATCGATGCGGACATCGACCCCTACACGTTCCGGCGGCGGCTGGCCAGGTAGCCCTCTAAAATGAGAGAAGCCGCCACGGCGTCCACAGTGTTCTTGCGCTTTTTCCCGTGGACGCCGTTATCTGATAGGATACGGTGGGCGTCCACCGTAGTACGGCGCTCGTCCCACATGGCCGGCGTAAGGCCGGTTTTTTCTTCCAGCAGGGCAGCAAAGGCGCGGCAGAGCGCCGCCCGCTCTCCCTCGCTGCCGTCCATATTCCGGGGCAGCCCCACCACCAGCGCCTCAGCCCGGTGCTCCTGCACCAGCTGCGCCACAGCGGCGGCGGCCTTCTCGGGCGTATAGGCGTGGATCACCGTGGTAAAGCCCGTGAGCATCTCCAGGGGATCCGAAATGGCGATGCCCGTTCTGGCGTCGCCAAAGTCAATGGCCATGATTTTCATCGTCTCGCTCCTATCCAAGTTTTTTTCATTATAGCATAGCAGGCAATATTTTGTTATTTTTTTCGAAAATTCCCGGCAAAATGTGTTGACCCCGGGAAATCCATATGATATAATGTTTTTACCTGTGAAAAAGGGCTTATTTTTTTGCGCTCTTTTCCTTCTGCGGATGCAATCTTTCCGCGCCGCAGTCGATGCAGGGAGGCAGTATAAGGAGGTGCCGATAATGCGCGTGAAAGTCACTTTGAGATGCTCTGAGTGCAAGCAGAGAAACTACAACACCATGAAGAACAAGAAGAATGACCCTGACCGTCTCGAGATGAAGAAGTATTGCAGATTCTGCAAGAAGCACACCGTCCACAACGAGACGAAGTAAAAGCACGGCGCTCCATCCCGTGCAGAAAGGGTGAACAACATGGCAGAAGCCAACAAAAAGGAAAACTTTTTTGTTCGCTCCGGCAAGCGCATCGGCCGCTGGTTCCGCGAAATGCGCAGTGAGCTGAAGAAAGTCGTTTGGCCGAGCAAGAGCCAGATGATTAACAACACGCTGGTGGTTCTCGCCTGCGTGCTGGTGGTCGGCATCTTCATCTGGGTGTTTGACGCAGTGGTGGGTCTCGTGGTGAATGGTATCATCACCCTCATCAAGGGCTGAGACCACCATGGCAGAAGCAGCAAAATGGTATGTGGTTCACACATACTCCGGCTACGAGAATACCGTCAAGGCCACCATTGAAAAAACGGTGGAAACGCGGCATCTCGAAGATCTCATTCACATTGTCTCCATTCCCATGGAAACCGTCACCGAAGTCACCGACAAGGGTCCTAAAACCTATGACCGCAAGGTGTTCCCCGGCTATGTGCTGGTGAAGATGATCATGACCGACGAGGCCTGGTACATCATCAAGAACGTCCGCGGCGTCACCGGCTTCGTGGGCTCCGGTACCAAACCCACCCCCCTCACCGAGGAGGAGGTTGCCCAGCTGGGCGTGGAAAAGCACGAGATCGTGGTCAACTACGACGTGGGCGACAATGTGAAAATCAACGACGGCCCCCTCACCAGCTTTATCGGCGTGGTGGACATGCTCGACGTGGACAAGAACAAGGTTCGCGTCATTGTCTCCATGTTCGGCCGGGAAACTCCCGTGGAGCTGGAACTCGATCAGGTGGAGCCCGTCCAACCGTAACGCTATTCAGGCCGCTTTTGCGGCAGGAACGTGGGAGGGGCGTTTCGCCCCGCCAGTACACCACATTTTTTCAGGAGGTGCTCCATTATGGCACAGAAAGTAACAGGTTATATCAAACTGCAGATCCCCGCTGCGAAGGCGACTGCCTCTCCCCCGGTCGGCCCCGCCCTCGGCCAGCACGGCGTGAACATCGCGCAGTTTATCAAGGAATTCAACGAGCGCACCAAGGATCAGGCCGGCTTCAAGATCCCCGTGGTCATCACCGTCTATGCCGACCGCAGCTTCACCTTCGTCACCAAGACGCCCCCCACCCCCACCCTCATCATGAAGGCGCTGGGCATTGAGAGCGGTTCCGGCGTCCCCAACAAGACCAAGGTGGCCACCATTTCCCAGGCGCAGCTGCGCGAAATCGCCGAGAAGAAGATGCCCGACCTCACCGCCGCCACCATCGAGGCTGCCATGAGCCAGATTGCCGGCACTTGCCGCTCCATGGGCGTCGTCGTTTCCGACACTTAATTCGCTTGTCCGAGGATATCCGGTACTAGGCCGGTCCTCATTAAATCTGTGGGAGGATTTTTCCGAAGTACCACTAAGGAGGAAATACAATTGTTCAGAGGTAAAAAATATAAAGACAGCTCCAAGCTGATTGATCGCAGCGTGCAGTACGACGTGGCCGACGCCATGGCTCTCGTCGTCAAGGCCGCTCCCGCCAAGTTCGACGAGACCGTGGAAATCCACATCAAGCTGGGCGTTGACTCCCGTCACGCCGACCAGCAGGTGCGCGGCGCCATCGTCCTGCCCAACGGCACCGGCAAGACCCGCAAGGTGCTGGTCTTCGCCAAGGACGCCAAGCTCGACGAGGCTCTGGCTGCCGGCGCCGACTATGCCGGCGGCATGGAGCTGGTGGAGAAGATCACCAAGGAGAACTGGTTTGACTTCGACGTCGTCGTGGCCACCCCCGACATGATGGGTATTGTCGGCCGTCTTGGTAAGGTGCTCGGCCCCAAGGGTCTGATGCCCTCCCCCAAGGCCGGCACTGTGACCCCCAACGTCACCGCCGCCGTCCACGAGATCAAAGCCGGTAAGATCGAGTACCGTCTCGACAAGACCAACATCATCCACTGCCCCATCGGCAAGGTCTCCTTCGGCGCCGAGAAGCTCCAGCAGAACTTCGACGCGCTGGTGGGCGCTGTCATCAAGGCTAAGCCCGCCGCTGCCAAGGGTCAGTATATCCGCAGCTGCGTGATCGCCTCCACCATGGGTCCTGGCATCAAGGTCAGCACTGCCAAGTATTGATTTTTCTCCCCGGGTGCTTCGGCTTCCCGGGGAAATTTTCGATTTTTGATGAATTTTCCCTTGACTTTTCATCATAATCTGCTATAATAATCAGGCTGCCAGAGACAGCAGGAGGCGTATGCCGTAAGAGGGAGTTTCCCGTCCTGCCGAGGTATCGCGAAATGACGATCATTTTGTGTCCTCCTGTCTTCCGGCAGGAGGACATTTTATTTTACTCGGAGGTGACACATCAAATGCCCAACGCAAAGGTTTTGGAAAGCAAAAAGGCTACTGTTGATGCTCTGGCCGAGAAGCTCAGCGGCGCCACTGCCGCCGTCTTCGTGGACTACAAGGGTATCACCGTCGCCCAGGATACCGAACTGCGTAACCAGTTCCGTGCCGCCGAAGTAGAATACACCGTTGTCAAGAACACCCTGACCCGTTTCGCCGCCAACAAGGCCGGCTACACCGAGTTCGATGAACTGCTCAACGGCACTACTTCCCTGGCCTGCACCACCGGCGATCCCATCGCCCCTGCTCGCATCGTCTGCGAGTTTGCCAAGAAGAACAAGGACATCGTCAAGATCAAGGGCGGTCTCGTGGAAGGCAAGGTTCTTTCCGTGGACGAGCTCAAGGCCTTCGGCGAACTGCCCAGCAAGAACGCCCTCATCGCGCAGGTGCTCGGCACCTTCCTGGCGCCCATCACCAGCCTCGCTGTTGTCCTGGATCAGATCTGCCAGGCCAAGGGCGGCGCTCCCGCTGCGGAAGAGCCCGCAGAAGCCTAATTTTAGAATTTTATTACGATAAATTGGAGGTAATTTACAATGGCATCCGAAAAGATCACTGCTATGATTGAAGAAGTCAAGACCCTGACCGTGCTGGAGCTGGCTGAGCTGGTTCACGCCCTCGAGGACGAGTTCGGCGTCTCCGCCGCTGCTGCCGCTGTTGCTGCTCCCGCTGCCGGCGCTGCTCCCGCTGAGGAAGAGAAGACCGAGTTCGACGTCGTGCTGAAGTCCGCCGGCGCCAACAAGATCGCCGTCATCAAGGTTGTCCGCGCCCTCACCGGCCTGGGCCTGAAGGAAGCCAAGGAGATCGTCGACAACGCTCCCAAGACCCTGAAGGAAGCTGTCTCCAAGGAAGACGCCGAGAAGATCGTCAACGATCTGAAGGAAGCTGGCGCCGAGGCCGAGATGAAGTAAGTTTTACTTCGCACTTTTCCCCTGTGCGAATGCACAGGGGATTTTTTTGTCAGTGTGTAGGGGTCGATGTCCTCATCGACCCGTGCCGCGTCAGCGGCCTGGCAGAGGCGGCGGCATGAGGTCATGCCGCCCTACAGGTTCGGTGGGAATTGCGGGCGGCTCGGAGAGCCGCCCCTACGAGATAACCCGCGATCCAAAACTGGATCGCGGGTTTTTCTTACTGGATGCCCAGCTCCTCGGTGCCGACGGGCGAAATGCCGTGGGCGGTGAGGGTGGCGGCGAAGCCCTCGTCATCGCTGACGCGGAAGACCATGTAGGCCTTGCCGTCGGTGTGGGTGAAGAGAGAGTACATATACTCAATGTCGATGTTGGCCTCGGCCAGGAGCTTCAGCACCGGCGCCAGGCCGCCGGGCTGATCCGGCACCGCCACCACCGTCACCGGCGTCATGGAGAGGATAAAGCCGTGCTCCAAGAGCAAGGTGGTAGCCTTCTGGGGCTGATCCACAATCAGGCGCAGCACGCCATAGTCGGCTGTCTCGGCAATGGAGATGGCACGCATATCAATGGCATTGTCCGCCAGCACCTGGGTGATCTCGGAGAGCTGCCCGGCGCGGTTTTCCAGAAATACGGAGATCTGATGAACAGTCATGTTGTCGTCTCCTTTCAAATCTTGCGCTTGTCGATGACGCGGACGGCCTTGCCCTCGCTGCGGGCGATGGTCTTGGGCGCCACCAGCTTGACCTTGGCGTAGATGCCCAGCATAGCCTTGAGGGCGGCCACCAAGCCCTTCTCCATCTCGGTGATCTTGCCCAGGCTGTCGGAGAAGTTCTCGGGGGTCATCTCCACCATGACCTCCAGGGTGTCGGAGTTGTTGACGCGGTCGACGATGATCTGGTAGTTGGCCGGGTAGCCCTGCTCCAGCAGGACAGTCTCGATCTGGGACGGGAAGACGTTGACGCCCTTGACGATGAGCATATCGTCGCTTCTGCCCATGGGCTTGCTCATCTTCACATGGGTGCGGCCGCAGGAGCACTTCTCCCGGGTGAGGACGCAGATGTCCCGGGTGCGGTACCGGAGAAGCGGGAAGGCCTCCTTGGTGATGGAGGTGAACACCAGCTCGCCCTTGGAGCCCTCGGGGAGCACCTCGCCGGTGTTGGGGTCGATGATCTCGGCGATGAAGTGATCCTCGTTGATGTGCATGCCGGTCTGGGCGCTGCACTCAAAGGCCACGCCGGGGCCGGAGGTCTCGGTGAGACCGTAGATGTCATATGCCTTAATGCCCAGCTTGTTCTGGATGTCCTGGCGCATCTCCTCGCTCCAGGCCTCGGCGCCGAAGATGCCGGCCTTGAGCTTGATCTTGTCCCGCAGGCCGCGCTCGAGGATGGATTCAGCCAGGTAGGCGGCGTAGGACGGGGTGCAGCAGAGGATGGTGGACTGGAGATCCACCATGAACTGCAGCTGCCGGTCGGTGTTGCCCGAGGACATGGGCAGCGTCAGGCAGCCGACCTTGTGGCTGCCGCCGTTGAGGCCGGGGCCGCCGGTGAAGAGGCCGTAGCCGTAGCTGACGTGGCACACATCCTCGTTGGTGCCGCCGGCGGCCACGATGGCGCGGGCGCAGCAGTCCTCCCAGAGGTCAATGTCGTGCTGGGTGTAGAAGGCCACCACCCGCCGTCCGGTGGTGCCGGAGGTGGACTGAATGCGGACGCAGTCCTTGAGGGGCATGCCCAAAAGGCCGTAGGGATAGGCCTCCCGCAGGTCGTCCTTGCTGAGGAAGGGCAGCTTGTGGAGATCCTCCACGCCCCGGATATCGTCCGGCGTCAGCCCCTTCTCCTCCATCTTATGGCGGTAGTAAGGCACGCTATCCCAGACGTGGCGCACCTGCTTGACCAGGCGCTCGTTCTGCCAGGCCAGAATCTGCTCCCGGCTGGCACATTCGATCTCAGGTTGATAGTAACGTTCCATTCGCTCTCTATTTCCTTTCAAGCCCAGAAGGGCAGGTTGATGTGGGAATAATCGCCATCAGGCGTTGCGCCCCAGGGTGAAGGCCTTTTTGTTGAGCTCCAGGAATTTGGCCGGGACGCTCTTTTCCAAAGCGGCCATCCACTCTTCCTCGCTGAAGTCAAAGTGGCGGGAGAGGTGCCCCATGAGGACGATATTCACGGCCTTGCTGGAGCCGGCCTCCTCGGCCAGCTTGAGCGCATCGATGGCATCCACCCGGATGCCCGCATCGGTCATGGTTTTGACCAGGTTTTCCGGGTACGAAGCCGCGCCGGTGATGACGGGCATGGGATTGATCTGCTGGGTATTGGTGACGATGACGCCGCCGGGCTTTAAAAACTCCGTCCACCGGGCTGCCTCCAAGAGCTCAAAGGAGACAATGCAGTCGGCCTCGCCCTTGTCGATGATGGGAGAATAGACCTTGTCGCCAAAGCGGACGTAGGTGACCACGCTGCCGCCCCGCTGGCTCATGCCGTGGACTTCGGAGACCTTGGTGTCATAGCCCCGGCTCAGGAGCACCCGACCCAGGAGCTTGGAGGCCAAGAGGCTGCCCTGGCCGCCGACACCGACAATCATGACATTTTTCGTTTCCATGTTCAGACCTCCTTGGGGGCGCAGAGCGCGTCGAACTTGCAAAGCTGCTCGCACACGCCGCAGCCGGTGCAGAGGGTGGCGTCGATCTTCGCCTTGCCTTCGGTGATACTGATGGCGGGGCAGCCGATCTTCATGCACATCTTGCAGGTTTTGCACTTCTCAGGATCCACGGTGAGGGGCGCCTTGTGCTTGACATACTTGAGGAGGGCGCAGGGACGGCGGGAGATGATGACGCTGGGCTCCTCCGCCTGGAGCTCCTCCTTGACGGCCTGGTCGCACTCGGCCAGGTTGTAGGGATCCACCACCCGCACCCGGCGGATGCCCACGGCGCGGCAGAGGCTCTCCAGGTCGATCTTGGTGCAGGGGTCGCCCTTGAGGTTATAGCCCGTGGTGGGGTTCTGCTGGTGGCCGGTCATGCCGGTGATGGAGTTGTCGAGAATGATGATGGTGGCGTTGGACTCGTTATAGGCCACGTTGATGAGGCCGGTGACACCGGAGTGCATAAAGGTGGAGTCACCGATGACGGCCACGGTCTTCTTGCTCTGCTCCGGGTTGGAGGCCTTTAAGAAGCCGTGGATGCCAGAGACGGAGGCGCCCATGCAGATGGTGGTGTCGATGGCGGCCAGGGGCGCCACGGCGCCCAGGGTGTAGCAGCCGATATCGCCGAACACGGTGAGCTTGTTCTTGGCCAGGGTATAGAAGAGGCCGCGGTGGGGACAGCCCGCGCACATCACCGGCGGCCGGGCGGGGATGTCCACATCCAGCTTGGTGCCCGCATGCACCGGGAAGCCCAGCTTCTCCGCCACGATGTTCTGGCTCAGCTCGTCGATGCAGGAGAAGGTGTCCTTGCCCACGGGGTCAAGCCCCAGGTTGCGGCAGTGATCCTCGATGAAGCCGTCCAGCTCCTCCACCACCACCAGTTTTTCCACACTGGCTGCAAAGTCGCGGATGGCCTTCACGGGCATGGGCCAGGCAAGCCCCAGCTTGAAGACGGGGTAGCGGTCGCCCACCACTTCCTTCACATACTGGTAGCTGGTGGAGGCGGTGATGATGCCCATGGTGTGCTCCCGGCCTTCCTCCACGCGGTTGAAGGGCGAGGTCTCGGCATACTCGGTGAGCGCCTGGGTGCGCGCTTCCACTACCGGGTGGCGGCGCTTGGCGTTGCCGGGCATCATGATGTACTTGGCGCCGTTCTTCTCGTAGGGCTTCGCCGCGGGCATCACCCGCTCGCCGGGCTCCACCACAGACTGGGAGTGGGAGACCCGGGTGCACATCTTGAAGAGCACCGGCGTGTCAAAGCGCTCGGAGAGCTCATAGGCCATCTTGGCAAAGGCGAGACCCTCGGCGGAGTCGGCGGGCTCCACCATGGGGATCTTGGAGGACTTGGCATAGTGCCGGGAATCCTGCTCATTCTGGGAGCTGTGCATGCCGGCATCGTCTGCCACGCCAATGATCATGCCGGCGTTGACGCCGGTATATCCAATGGTAAAAAGCGGGTCGGCGGCCACGTTGAGTCCCACGTGCTTCATGCCGCAGAAGCTGCGCTTGCCGGCCAGGCTGGCGCCCAGGGCGGCCTCCATGGCGACCTTCTCATTGGGCGCCCATTCGGCATAAATCTCTTGGTACTTGGCGGCGGCTTCGGTGATCTCGGTGCTGGGGGTGCCGGGGTAGCTGGAGACGAAGCTGCATCCAGCCTCGTAGAGTCCCCGCGCCACAGCTTCGTTGCCGAGCATCAGTTGTTTCATGGCGTTTCCTCCTTTGGATTGGTATGGTCTCCGATGGAATCCTTCACCGAGACCACGACCTTGCGGTCATAGCAGGCAAAGATGCGGTCGATCTGCCCTTGGGGCAGGCGCGGCGTCACCAGGCTGACCACAGGGACGATGATAAGACCGGCAAGCATGCAGAATGCACCGGCGTTGATGGGTGATTGCAGCAGGGTGGGGAAATACTTCCCAAAAAAGATGTTGGCCAGCATCACCACTGTGGAGAACAGGAAGCTCACCCAGCAGGCACCGCGGGTGGTTTTCTTCCAGTAGAGTCCATAGAGGAACGGCGCCAAAAACGCGCCGGCCAGGGCGCCCCAGCTCACGCCCATGAGCTGGGCGATGAAGGTGACGTTGGAGCGATACTGCACAATGGCCAGCACCACGGAAATGGCGATGAACACCACGATCAGAAGGCGCATGGTCAAAATCTGCCGTTTTTCATCCATGTCTTTTACTATTGTATCTTTAATGAAGTCCAGCGTCAAGGTGGAACTGGATGCCAGCACCAGGGAAGACAGGGTGGACATGGAGGCTGAGAGCACCAAAATCACCACCACGGCGATGAGAACCGTGGAAAGCCCCTCCAGCATGGTGGGCACGATGGAGTCATATCCATTGGCAGCCACATCCACCTGGTCGGAGAAGAGTCGGCCGAAGCCGCCCAGGAAGTAGCACCCGCCGGCCACGATGGCGGCAAAGACCGTGGAGATGATGGTACCCTTGTCGATGGCCTTCTCGCTGCGGATGGCGTAGAACTTCTGCACCATCTGGGGAAGACCCCAGGTGCCGAGAGACGTGAGGAGCACCACGCCCAGAAGTCCCACCGGGTCAGGGCCGAAGAAGGAGGCGAAGACGCCGGGGGTGTCGGAGACGGCGGGGTCGCTGACCCGCGCCAGGCCGTCCAGCGCCGCCAGAAAGCCGCCCTGGCTCTTTATGACAGCGCCCACCACAGCGATGATGCCCACGATCATGATGATGCCCTGGATGAAGTCGTTGATGGCCGTGGCCATATAGCCGCCGGCGATGACGTACACGCCGGTGAGCACCGCCATGGCGATGACGCACACGGCGTAGTCCACATGGAAGGCCATGCCGAAGAGGCGGCTGAGGCCATTGTAGAGCGAAGCGGTGTAGGGAATGAGGAAGATGAAGATGATGGCCGAGGCCGCCAGCTTGAGGCTGCGGCTTTGGAAGCGGTTTTCAAAGAACTGGGGCATGGTGGCGGAATCAAGATGCTGGGTCATGACCCGCGTGCGCCGCCCCAGTACCACCCAGGCCAGGAGGGAGCCGAGCAGGGCGTTGCCGATGCCCGCCCAGGTGGCGGCGATGCCGTATTTCCAGCCGAACTGCCCGGCATAGCCCACGAAGACCACGGCGGAGAAATAGCTGGTGCCGTAGGCGAAGGCGGTGAGCCAGGGACCCACGGCGCGTCCGCCCAGGACGAAGCCATTGACGTCGGTGGTGTGCTTGCGGCAGTAGAGGCCGATGCCCACCATGACGCCAAAGAAGACAACTAAAAATGCCAGTTTGATAAACATGTCCATGGTTGAAGACTCCT
>LBJMR02800__coassemble_1227_pt1 | contig 12684 bp, 14 predicted proteins | sample LBJMR02800__metabat2_low_PE_029 | metagenome-assembled genome bin LBJMR02800 | reverse complement strand
CCGATGTGCTGCTGGAGCGCCGGGTCGCCGGGCTCCTTCGCGCCTGCATCCAGGCCGTGGATGGTCAGGGGCAGATCGTGCCGGTCTCCGGCTGGCGCAGTCAGGCAGAGCAGCAGTCCATCTGGGACGACTGCCTCATCCAGTCCGGGGAAGCCTTCACGAGAAAGTATGTAGCGCTGCCGGGATGCAGCGAGCACCAGACGGGGCTTGCCATCGACCTGGGACTCGCCGCCGATGAAATTGACTTCATCCGCCCCGACTTTCCCGAGGACGGCGTCTGTGGCGCCTTCCGCCGCCGTGCCGCCGATTATGGCTTTGTGCTCCGGTATCCGGCGGGGAAGGAGGCCGTCACCGGCATTGCCCATGAGCCGTGGCATTTTCGCTATGTGGGCGTCCCCCACGCCCGTCTCATGGCGGAAATGGGGCTTACATTGGAGGAATATGTGGCCTGGCTGAGAGAATGCCACAGCCAGGCGCCCCTTCGCCGGCGGTTGGGGCTCTACGAATTTTCGGTGCAGTACCACAGCGGCGCGGCACGGCCGGCGCTGCCCGCGTATGGCTACAGCCAGCGATCCAGGGACAACTGCGGCGGCTGGATCGTCACCACCTGGAGGTGAGACCATGCACCTTCGGCAAATCCTGGTGGACTGGTCCAAGGGAGACGATCTCCGGTGGCTCTGGCGGCTCTACCGGTGGCGGCAGCGCGTCCGAGGCAAGTTTTTTCGGGACGTTGTGACCTTTCTCCTGTATCGCTCTGCGCGGCGCCACGGCGGGTACCTGGGCGCAGGTGCCAAAATCGCCGGCGAGCCCTCCCTCCCCCACGGCCTCCACGGCGTGTACATCTCCCGCTACGCCGTTTTGGGCGCCAATTGCCGGATTTACCAGAACGTCACCATCGGTGAAATCGGCCAGCAAGCGCCCACCATCGGCGACAATTGCTTCATCGGCGCAGGCGCCGTGGTGGTAGGCGGCATCCGCATCGGCAATGGCGTCAAGATCGGCGCGGGGGCGGTGGTGCACACAGATATCCCAGACGGCAGTACGGTGGTATCGCAGCCGTCCCGGATTCTCACGAGGAGCACGCCATGGAGATGACGAAAGCCCGTGCCTGGCGGGAGCTGAACCAGGCGGCGCTCCGCCACAACGTCAAAATTCTCCAGGAAGCCCTGGCGCCCGGCTGCCGCCTGATGGCCGTGGTCAAGGCCGACGCTTACGGCCACGGCGCCATTCCCGTCGCCCGGTATCTCCAGGCGCAGGGGGTGGAGGCCTTCGCCGTGGCCTGCCTTTCCGAGGCGGCGGCACTGCGGGAGGCGGGAATCGAGGGAAAGATTCTCATCCTGGGATATACGCCGCCCCAGCTGGCGCCAGAGCTTTCCCGGTATCGCCTGATCCAAACCGTGGCGGATGAAGCCCACGGCCTGGCGCTGGAGCGCCAGGGCATCCCCCTTTCCGTCCATCTGGGACTGGACACCGGCATGCACCGCCTGGGCATTCCGGCGGAGGATCGGCAGGCGCTTTCCCACATCTATGCCTGCAAGCACCTGCGCATTCAGGGCGTATTCTCCCACCTGTGCGTGGCCGACGGCACCTCGGCGCGGGACATCGCCTTCACCAGGGCGCAGCTGGACGCCTTCTATGCCGCCGTGGACTGGCTTCGCCGCCACGGCATGGATCCCGGTGAAATCCACATCCAGTGCAGCGCCGGAATTCTCCAGCTGCCGCCCCAGCCCTGCGCCTGGGCGCGGGCGGGGATTGCCCTGTATGGCGTTGCGCCGGGCACTTTATCCGAGCGCGCCGGCATGCTGCGGCCAGTGCTGTCCCTCCGCGCCAGGATTGCCTCGGTGCGCACCCTCCTGCCAGGCCAGGGCGCAGGCTACGGGCTGGAATTTCTGGCCGCGCGGCAGACGCGGTTGGCCACGGTGACCATCGGCTATGGCGACGGCCTGCCCCGGTGCCTGCCCCAGCGGGGCGGCGAAGTATTGCTCCACGGCCGTCGGTTCCCCATGGTAGGACGGATGTGCATGGATCAGCTGCTGGTGGATGTCACCGATGCGGGTGAGGCTGCCCCCGGCGACGTGGTCACCATTCTCGGGCAGGATGGCGCGGAGACCATCTCCGCCGCCGGGATTGCAGCGCAGTGCGGCACCATCCCAAATGAATTACTCTCCCGCCTGGAGCCGCGGCTTCCGGTGGTGGAACGTATGGACTGATCCTGCCCTCAAGGGCAGCGTCAAGGGAGAGTGGTACCGGGCGCTGCGGGGCTTTTTTCCTCCAGCATCAGCAGACGGCACCGCGCCACCGCCCGTGCCACGCGGCTGCGGCAGCCCGTCTCGGAGATCCCCAGCCGCCGCGCCATTTCAGGGTAGGCGCACTGCTCCTCCATGCGCCACAAGAGTACCTGCTGATCCTGCCGGGAAAGGCCGTTTGGCAAGAGCTCCTCCAGTGCCTCCCGCGGCCAACATGCGGGAAGCAAGTCCTCTTCCAGGGGCACCGTGAGGCGGTTTTCCGCCCGGCGAAGCTCATTGGAGGCCAGGTGCTTGAGCGCCTGCACCAGCCAGCCCACCTGGTTGGGATGGTGCAAGATCGCTTCCTGGTGGGTGAGCGCCAGCAAGAAGACCTCCTGCACCAAGTCCTCCGCCCGCTCCCGCTGATTTACCAGCCGGTAGGCCAGGGTGAAGATGAGACGCCCCTTCGCTTGGTATAATGCCTCCACCGCAGCGAAATTCTCCTCCCCCATGGATCCTGCCCCCTTTCCGAACTCGGCCTCTTTCTCATCATGACGACTTTTTTCCGGCGGCGTTCTCTTCCAAGTCTGCAAAATCATGGAAAAGCGCAGAAAAAACGAGGATGCGAATCATCGCGTCCTCGTTTTTTAGATGGGAACGTTACGGCTCCGGCGGCAGGAGCATCGCCTCGATGGCGCACTGGAGCCCCCGGGCAATCTCCCCCAAGGGCATGGAGGGCAGCGCCGGGTGGCGCTGGGAGGTGGCGTAGGGCACATGGAGAAAGCCGCCCTTCACGCCGGGATACGCCGTGGCCAGCAGGTGCAGAAGCCGGTACATGAGATCATTGCAGACGTAGGTGCCGGCAGTATTGGAGATTCGCGCCGGGATGTCCTGGGACAGCATCCGCGCCACCATGGCCTTGATGGGCAGCGTGGCAAAATAGGCTGCGGGGCCGCCGGGGACAATGGCCGCATCCACAGGCGCCGCGCCGGCGTTGTCGGGATAGTCCGGCGGGCAGTCCTGGCAGTTGATGGCCACCCGCTCCACCTCCATAGCACTCCTGCCTCCAGCCTGCCCCACCAAGAGCACCAGATCGGGGTGCTCCGCCGCCATCAGCTGAGCAAGCACCTGCCCGCATTGCCCAAACACCACCGGAATTTCTGCCTTCACAATGGACGCGTCCAGAATTCGATCGGGCAGCAGCTTCACGGCCTCGTAGGACGGGTTGACTGTTTCAGCGCCAAAGGGCGCAAAGCCCGTCACCAGCACCTTTTTCATGGGTTTCTCTTCCACAGATCCCGCTCCTCTCTTGAAAATCTGCTGCTATGATAGCACAAACGCCCCCGGAAGGCCAGTGCCTTCCGGGGACGTTTATAGATCCTGCTTACGCGCCGCGGAGATCGCCGGCGGCCTTGACCTTGACGCGGTTGGTGTTGCCGGGGTAGTAGGCCAGGGGCACGTCCTCCACCTCGATGATTTCCACTGTCTCCCGGACGGCACCGGCGTCCTCAGCCAGGGCGATGGCCGCCTCCTTGGCTTGGGCGAGGGCTTGCTCCCGGGGCAATTCATCATAGTTGATGAGGGCTTCGTAGGTACCACTCACCTTGGAGATGGCCGAGCCGATGGCGTTGGCGCAGCCAAAGTGCTCTGGTTTCACCACCGTGGACGCGCCGGCGAGATCCTCGGGCAGGACGATGGAGCCGCCGCCCACCAGAATGACCTCGCTGTCGCCGCTGGAGACCTTCATGGCGTCGATGGCGTCCTCCACCAGGGTGCGGATGGCTGCCAATGCCGCCTTGGCCAAATCCTCGGGCACGTCGGCCACCAGGCTGGGATCGCCCAGCTCCACCATGCCCAGGCGGACGGCGATGTCCGTGGCCGTGAGCACGTCGCCGCCGAAGACCTTGGCCTTCTTCGTGATCTCATAGCCCACGGAGTCGGGACCTACGGTGACGGTGCCGTCGGGGCGCTGGCGGACAATGGAGCCGCCGCCCAGGCCGATGGACAAGACGTCCGGCATGCGGAAGTTGGTGCGCACGCCGCCGATGGTCACGGCCACGCTGGACTCCCGGGGGAAGCCATTCTGGATGACGCCCAGGTCGGTGGTGGTGCCGCCCACGTCGATGACGATGGCATTTTGCAGCCTGCTCAAGTAGCTGGCGCCCCGGATGGAGTTGGTGGGGCCGCAGGCCACGGTGAGGATGGGATAGCGCCGGGCGTGCTCCATGGTCATCAGCGTGCCGTCGTTCTGGCTCAAATAGACGTCGGCCTGGGTGATGCCCTCGTCGGCCAGGCTCTGAGCAAAGCCCTCGGTGAACCGCTCGGCCACCTTCCACAGCGCTGCGTTGAGGATCGTGGCGTTCTCCCGCTCGATAAGCCCCATGGAGCCGATCTCGCTGGAGATGGAGATATGGACGTCCTCGCCCAGGATCTCCCGGCAGAGGGAGGCTGCCTCCTGCTCGTGGTCGCTGCGCACCGTGGAGAAGACGCAGGAGATGGCGATGGACTTGACGCCCTTCTCCCCCATCTCCCGGAAGAAGGCCGCGGCGGCCTCCCGGTCGAAGGGGGCGAGCTCCTTGCCGTCGTACTCAAAGCCGCCGCCCACGATGGTGCTCCCGGCGCAGAAGTCCTTCAAATCCTCCGCCCAGTCCACCATGGGTAAGATCCCCCGGCTGGCCGGGGCGCCAATGCGCAAAACGCCGAAGGGCGCCAGGTGTTTGCGCTCCACAATGGCGTTGGTGCACTGGGTGGTACCCAGCATGGCCTGGCGGATCTGGCTTTTGTCCACGCCGGAGACTGCCAGCACCTTGCGCACCGCGCCGAGAATGCCCTCGTAGACGTCGCCGGAGGTAGGGTACTTGATGTCGGCCACGACCTTGAGATGTTCATCAATCAAAACGGCGTCGGTGTTGGTGCCGCCCACGTCGATACCCAACTTATACATGGTTCTTCCCTCCCTGGCAGCGCTCTTCCAGCGGAATATAGTCGGTGTCTACGCCGAAGTATCTCGGCCCCACCAGCTCCAGCCCTGCCGGTGTGCGCCACAAATGGTAGCAGGGCAAGCCCACCACCAGCACGCGCTTTCCATACTTTAAGGCGTCGGTGGTCACCGGCGTGAAGGTCTCCACATCCACCAGGCAGATGAGATCCGGCGTGGTGGCCACGATCTCGCCCTCCACAGTGGCGGTGAGGTTTTCGTTCTGGAACTCCACAAAGGCGCTTCTGCCCTTGTCCTCGCCAATTCCCTCCAAAACCACCTTTCCGAAGTTGAACGCGCCCCGGGTCTCCCGGAGGACGTCGGCAATCTTGCCTTTAAAGAGCTTAAAGCCGCCGGTAAACTCCAGGAAGTGCGCCTCCGGGCTCTTGTCGCCGCAGTCCTTGACGGTGCGGATGGCCTCGCCCAGCTTCTGACTGCGGGTGACGATGCCTTTAACACCATACTCCTTCATCTGCGCACCGGTCATGGGGTAGAGAGAGACGGACACCGAGCCGCCGCAGCTCATGGTCACAGCCCGGGCAAGCTCCTCGGTCCATTTGTTGGTGACGGTGTTGAAGATGACGCTGTTGCCCTTTTCGTCGGTCAAGGCCATGGGCGTTGCGCTCATGCCGCCGATGGTGAAGGTGACCATCTGGAGCTCAGGGAAAGCTCTGCCCATGCCGTCCACGTCCACCAGGGGAAGCCCCAGCCGGGCAGCCGCCGCGATGGGCAGCATGGAGTTAACGCCGCCGGCCTCGATGGGCATAAAGGCGTCGATCTTCTTGCCGTAGAACTGGCTGACCATGTTGTAGAGCGTCTGATACTCGTCGCCGCCGATGGCCTTCTCCCCCAACACCGTGGGCGCGCCCATCATGGCAATGGGGATGACCAGCGCGTCATCTGGCAACTCGTCGGGCTCCAGCAGCGTCACAGGGCCGCATGCCTGCACCGCGCCGATGGCAACCAGTTTGCCCACATAGGGGTCGCCGCCGCCGCCCGCGCCCAGCAGCGCCGCGCCCAGGGCGATATCTTCAATTTCTTGAATTCCGATGGTTCGCATGGGATACCTCCTTACACTGCCTTCTGGACATTGGGTGCTCTGTGCATCAGGGGCTCCAGCACCACATAGAGGAGCAGGGAGACCACGATGCCGTTGACGGGGCCGACAAAGAACGGGGTGTTGAGCCAGGGTGCCGCGGTCACCAGGGCGGGGAAGCTGGCAAAGGTGCCACCGGTAATGCAGGCCACCAGCGCGCCCACCACAAAGGAGATGACGCCGGGCGCGTAGAAGCCGCCGCGCCGGGTGAAATTGTCCTTCTTCCCCCGTCCCACGATCCAGTAGGCCGCGATGATGACGCCGGCCAGGGGCGGGATCAGGGCGGACATCAGGGACAAAAAGCCCTGGAAGGCATTGAGCAGGCCAAAGGCAGCCAGCACCGTGCCGATGGCGCCGGCAATGCCGGTGGTAATTTTGAACTTGCTCTCGTCAAAGCCCAGCAGGTTACTCAGCGCCAGGCCGCCGGAGTAGGCGTTGGTGACGTTGGTGGTCCAGGTTGCCAGCACCAGGGCAATAAGCCCCAGGAAGGGCACGCCCAGGGAAACCAGGATGGCAGAGATATCATACTGGCCGGTGACGATGCTCATGAGGGCGCCGGTGAGCAGCATGAAAAGACCCGCGGGGATCACGCCCACGATGGAGGACTTGACCACGTCGGCGCGGCTCTTGGCAAAGCGGCAGTAGTCGGCGGAGATGACGCCGCCCAGGGCGAAGGACGCCACCACCATGGAGATGCCGTAGACCAGACCGGCGGACTGGGCGGGGGCGTAGGCCGCGATGGCTTCGCCGCCGTCATGGGCGACGATTCCGGCGATCAGGCCATAGAGGCAGACAATGACCAGCAGCGGCACGGCCACATAGTTGAGCCACTTGAGCCCCTTGAAGCCGGCGCAGGCGGTGAGGAGCATGATGACGCCCCAGACGATGGACGAAATGGCGACCATGGCGGTGCTGGGTGTGCCGAGATTCAGCATGGTGGCAGCCATGGAGGCAAAGGCCTGGCCGCAGGTGGCCGACTGGATGCCGAACCAGCCTACACAGGCAATGGCCAATAGGACGCTGATGATGTACCTGGCGCCCCGCTTGCCCAGGGCGCCCTCGGCCATGACGGCCACGGGCAGGCCGGTGTCGCAGGCCTGCATACCCACAAAGATCATATAGAGGCAAATGAGGCCATAGCCGATGAGAATGGAGATGACGATCTCCGCGAGGGACAGGCCGCCCTGGCTCAGGACGCCGCCAATCATCAGGCAGGGCACGCAGATCATGCCGCCAGCCCAGACCGCCGCGATGGACAGCCAGCTCTGCCGCTGCTCCGGGCGGATTTCAAATCCGGTTTCGTTTTGCATAAATACTTCCTCCTCTTGCGTTCTCCGGGCTGAGGTGCACCCGGAATAAGGAGATTATACGGAAGAACCCTCGGCAGTGTATATGGCGCGAAGGCAAAAAATAAGCGGCAGCGCTTTGTTCAAAACAACAAAGCACTGCCGCTTCACCGTGTCAGACTATGGAGTAAAGTCGGAGGTATCCGGCAAAGCATTGTCCGATTGGCCAAGGGTCGTCTCGCCCAGCAGCCGCACCAAGGCGCAGGCCGTATAGAGTTCGATGGCCTCGGGCTGCTGATCCACCCGGTAGCCCAGCCGCTGCTCCACCTGCTGGATGCGATATTTCACTGTATTTTTATGTACATAGAGCTGCTCCGCTGTCTTACTGAGGCTGCTCCCGGCATCCAGGTAGTAGACGCACAGCGTTCCAAAGAGATCCGTCTCCGTCCCTTCCCGCAGCCAGGGCAGCACCGCCAGACGCTGCTGGGTCTCCGCCTCGCCCTTTTCCAGGATCTCCCGACAGGCAGCGGTAAAGGCCATTTGCTCCAAGGAAAACCACCGCCGCCCCGGCCAGATTCGCAGCGCGTCGGCCTGGCAGGCGCACATGGTCAGATAGCCGCGGCGCACGTCGGCCGTGGTGGCAAGATTTTGCCCCAGGATGAGCCAGCCGTCCAGCCCGGCTGCAGCCAGGCGGTCGCAGCACTCCTCGGCCAGATCCTGCATCTCGTCCAGCCGTCCCTTCCAGGCCAGGAAGGCCACCACGTCGCCCTCGTAGCAGTCGGCCACCATGGCGCTGCACCGGCCGCCCAGGAGCTTTTGCACCAAGTCCAACCCCTCGGCCTGGAAGCTCTGCGGGGCGGAGCTGCCGCAGCGCAGCACCCACATGGCATGCATGGACGAAACGTCCACATGAAAAAGCTCCGCCAATCGCCGCATCTTCACCGGCTCATCGCGCAAAATGGCGCGCACCAGCTCCGACATCACCACCTGGCTGTGTCCCTGGCTCCAAATGCTCGAGGCCAGATGCACCACCTCCCCCGCCCGGCGTATGAGATCTGGCGGCAGGGGCGCGCCCTCCTTAAATAGAAAGAGCTCCAGCGACCCGCCGATGAGGGTCTGGCGATAGACGGCATAGCTGCGCCCGTCGCAGTGGAGGGTGGCTGGTGTGCCGCCGCTGGGCGGCAGCGCCTCCAGGGCGCGCAGCGCTTCGGGCAGGCGCGTGTCCTCCGCCCGGGGCCAGGGGATGGCATTGAGGGGGCGCAATGCGCCGTCGGTGAGCAGCACCGTGGCGCGCAGGCGGTCACTCAGGAGTTTGAGCACCGTGTCCAGCGTCCGCTGGTGCTCCGGGAGCAGCGCCGTCCGCCCGAGGATATCGCTGACGAGCAAGGTGCTGTTGTTCTGATCCTGGAAGATGGCCTCCATAACTTCGCAGATGACGTCGCTGTAGCGAAGATCCATCCGCCCCCTAGGCATGACGATGAGGGCGAAGTCCTTCTCGTCGGCCAGCGCCATGAGCTTTGGATCCACTTCGGGCATGAACACGCCCACGTAGAAGAGGATCAGCCCCACCTCTCCAGCATCGGCCAGGCGGCGGAGATTGGCGCACTGGGCTTCCACATCCCGGGGGATGTTGAGAAAGCCGGTAATGACGATTTCACTGCCGAAAAACTCGTTGTTGCGGAAGAGCTCCGCCTGGAGCACATTGGGATCGGCATACTCCAGCACCGAGATCGAGGACACCAGCTTTTTCCCGGCGCCCCGTCCCGCCACCAACTCCGCGCCCCGAAGGCTGGGTAAGCGCAGCAAGTCCTCCACCGTCACACTCATGGTCACCCCTCCTTTGGCTGTATTTTATCACAGCGCTTGGATTTTTGGCAATGGCTGTTCGTTAGCGGCGGAATTTAAATGCTATAGGTGAGATAGTCCTTCATCATGGTGGCATCCTGGATGAGATTGTTAAGGCTGAGCTTATCCAGGCCGTAGTAAGACTTGGTGGAATCATAGTGGTCAAACTCGATTTTTAAGCTGTAGCGCTCGCTGCCCAGGGATGCCACCGTGGAGAGGGAGGTATTGCCCTTGGCACGGATGCCCACATTTTTGTAAGACTCACCGTCGATGACCACATTGGCGGCGTAATATTCCTCGCTGGTGGCGTTGGCGATGAGGTCGTCCCAGTCGTCCATCACAATGTCGATGGTGTGCACTCTGGTGTTGTCGAAGAGCCGGGACTCATAGCCCATGGTGTGCGCCATGGCCTGGATTCCAAAAGAGCCGCCGTTCATGAAAAGCAGCGTCAAAACCAGCATCAGCGCCGTGACGGTCACAGCGATGCGGTCAAATTGTTTGCTGGCAGACATGGCCTCACCCCATATACTCGCCGTTGTAGACGGCATCTACCAGGTATTTGTGATAGGTGAGGATATCCACCACCGCGTCAGAAAGGGCGCGTTCATCCTCGGCGTAGAGCAGCTTCATGGCAGCCTCCTTTGAATTCTCGTTGCTTGTTCCATGCGATGGTTTATCAATGATAATAATATCAATAAGGCCTTAGAAGCAGCTGAGAAAAATCCGCTGAACCGCTGTTTTTTTGCATGGCGAAAAGATACGGTGCAATTTGACCTTTTCTACTTTCATGGGAGTTTTCATAGTAAAACTTACCACGCTTTGCTCGGGATATTTCATATGACGCGGGGAAATCTATTGTTGCGGTACCCAATCAATCATTGCACTAGGAGATGTAAGAGTTATGAAGAGCAACAATCAGATCAATATCCCCGAGGCTCGTGAAGCCATGGACCAGTTTAAGATGGAAGCAGCCAAGGACCTTGCTGTACCCGTTCCATCTTAAACACTACATGAAACTCAAACTACTGATCAAGGAATAATATGGCGATTTGGGAACTGACTGCACCATCACAGACTGCTATACCTGCCCATACGATATCACGGTTATTGCGATAGCAAACCTGGCATATCTGGCCGAGGGTTTCGTTTTTCTGATCCACGATATGATTTTTCCAGCAAAAGCACGGCGCAAATTTTACGACAGTTCTCGCGCAAAACATGTACACGTGGCACAGGATGGCAATGCTTTTTGGAAGTGATCCGCAGCATCGAGCAAAAGGTTCTGGCGCTAAAAGGCATCGTGGAACAACGCTTCCCCTGCTGATTGTATCTTCAAGTTCAGCAAGCACGTATCTCTTCTCTTCGCGCAGCATCCCGATGAAATCAGCACAAAGCGCCAAAGGTGTTGTTCTCTTTTGGCCGCGTATCCTCTATAATGGAAGCATCCAAAGCAAAATCAATCCTATGAGGAGACGATCACAATGAACACAGATAAAATCTTCGCCGAAGCCATCGCCAACGAATACGCCCCCAAGGACACCTCCAAGGTTGTCGCGCTGAGGAAGCTGGATCGGAAGGCGAAAAATCCGGCCAATATCTTCGCCTACAGCTTCGGCATTGGAATGACCCTGATCCTTGGTCTGGGGATGTGCCTTTCCATGCAGGTAATCGGTGGGGGCGGCGTCCTGATGACCGGTGCCGGGATTCTTCTGGGCATTCTGGGGCTGGTGGGCGTCGGGCTCAACTATCCCATTTACAAAAAGCTCCTGCGATCCGGCAAGGAAAAATATGCCTTTGAGATCATGCAGCTGGCGCGGGAAATCAGCGAGTCGGCAGAGTAAACCGAGAGGAGGGCGGCAGATGAATAAGTCCGAAAGCAAATACTTCAATACCGCCCTGCGCATGGATGAGGCGCTCATCGCGCTGCTGGAGAAGAAGGATCTCGAATATATTACGGTGAAAGAGATCTGCCACCAGGCTGGGGTAAACCGCTCCACCTTCTATTTGCATTATGAGTCCATCGCCGAGCTGCTTGATGAAACCATGGAGATGATTAACCAGCGCTTTCTCTCCTATTTTCCCCAGGAGGAAGATGCTGTGCTGGGCGATATGGAGCACCGGGAGCTGAATGATCTGGTGTTTGTTACCCAGGAATACCTGCTGCCCTATCTCCGCTTCATTCAAGACAACAAAAAGGTCTACCGCGCGGCCTTCCGCAATCCAAGCAGCATGCAGGCCAATGCCCGGTACGGGGTGCTCAAGCAGCGCATTCTGGATCCTATCCTGGAGCGCTTCGAGATTCCCGCCGCCCGCCGCCCCTATTACATCGCCTACTACGTGGAGGGAATCGCCGCCATTGTAAAGGAGTGGCTGCGGCACGACTGCGGAGATTCGGTGGAGATGATCGCCGCAATCATCGAATCCTGTGTGCGCCCCAAGGAGATCCATCGTGGACAATAGCGGAAGAGTCGCCCATTTCCTCCAGGCCTGGCGGGAGGACTACATCTACCAGACCTTGGCCGGTGCCGCCATCTCCTTCGGCATTACGGTGCTCTTTGCCCTCTACCATGGATATCTGGGGCTGCGCTATGGATCCCCATGGCACGGAAGCATTGGAATATTCTATCTTCTGCTCATGGTGATCCGGGGCAGCATCCTCCTGACAGAGAAACGCAACCAAGTGCGCGCCCAGGCAGCGCAGCATGCATGCCGCCGGCGGACATTTCTCATCAGCTCCATCTTGCTGCTGGTGCTGGATTTGGCGCTCATTGCGCCCATTTCCATGATGGCGGTGCTGGACAAGCCTGTCTCCATCGGGCTGATCCCCGCCATCGCCATGGCAGCCTATACCACCTGGAAGATCACCATGGCTTCCATCCACGTGGCTCGCCAGCGGCGCCGCCCCAGTGGAAACATTCTGGTGGCAGAGCTCAGGACAGTCAATTTCATCGATGCGCTGGTGGCAATCCTGACGCTGCAAAACACGTTGATCATGGTAAACAAACATGCAAGCGGCAAAAACGCCATGCTTCCCCTGTCCGCCGCCTCCAGCGCCGTGATCTATGCCGTGATCGTTTGCATCACAGTGCAGATGCTGTGGAATGGGTTAAAGGAGAAAAACCCCCCTGATGGTATCCCAATGACCATCTCGCATTTGAGGTAAGACCCCAGGCTTTTCTCTGGGGTCTTACCTTTTATTCTTTTTAGGGCAGCACCGCACAATTTGGCAAGAGCATTCGGCCAAAGATTTTGCCT
>LBJMR02800__coassemble_1218_pt1 | contig 12745 bp, 12 predicted proteins | sample LBJMR02800__metabat2_low_PE_029 | metagenome-assembled genome bin LBJMR02800 | reverse complement strand
CCGTACCACATCGACCCGGAGATCAGCCACGGCATCGACAAGCTGGCCTGCTCGCTGGGCTTTGTGGTGGTCAGCGAGGACAGCGTCTGCCACCTGGCCGAGGAGCCCCAGGTGCGGGTCTTAAACCAGTGGACCTACCACGCCCGGCTCTACCGGGCGGCGGCCTATGCCGCGGCGCACCCCGACACGGAGCTGGTGCAGCTGGTGAGCTTCGGCTGCGGCGTGGACGCCATCACCACCGACGAGGTGCGCGCCATCCTCGAAAAAGCTGGAAAGTTCTATACGCAGATTAAAATTGACGAGATCACCAATCTCGGCGCAGTGACCATCCGCCTGAGAAGCCTCTTGGGCGCATTGGAAGAGCGGGAGGAAGACCGATGAATCCATACTATGTGCCCTTTACCAAAGAGATGAAAAAGGACTACACCATCCTCATCCCCACCATGCTTCCCATGCATTTTCGGATGATTGCGTGTATCCTGCGTACATACGGGTATAAGATTGAGATTTTGGAGACCTCCGGCCCCGAGATCGCCGAGACCGGCCTCAAGTACGTCCATAACGACACCTGCTACCCGGCCATCCTGGTCATTGGCCAGCTGATGCAGGCGCTCAATTCCGGCAAGTACGATCCCCACAAGGTGGCCATGATGCAGTTCCAGACCGGCGGCGGCTGCCGGGCGTCCAACTATATCTCCCTCCTGAGAAAAGCGCTGGAGAAGTCAGGCCACGGCGATGTGCCGGTGATCTCCTTCAGCCTGGCGGGATTGGAAAAGCACCCTGGCTTTGAGCTCTCGCTCAAAATGCTCCATGCCATGCTCTACGGCGTCTTATACGGCGACCTTCTCATGACGCTGGTGAACCAGTGCCGCACCTACGAGGTGGAAAAGGGCGCTGCCCAGGCCTTGGCCGACCGGTGGACGGAGCGGCTGGGCAAGGAGATGGGACAGGGCGGCAAGATTCGCTACCGCCAGGTGCTGGAGAACTACCGCGCCATTGTCCGCGACTTTGGAAAGATCCAGCTCCAAAAGCGCGACGCCGTGAAGGTGGGCGTGGTGGGGGAGATCTTCGTCAAATACTCGCCCCTGGGGAATAACAATTTGGAGCAGTTCCTGGTGAGCGAGGGCGCCGAGGTGGTGGTGCCTGGGCTCATCGACTTCTGCCTCTACTGCGTCTACAATAATATCCTCGACCACGAGCTCTTGGAGCGGGGCAGTTGGAAAAACTACGAGATCTACAAAATTGCCTACAAGTTTTTGTGCAAAAAGAAGAACGACATGAGCCAGATCATCGCCGAGGACGGCCATTTTACCGCCCCCACGCCCTTTGAGCACACCGTCACCCTGGGCAAGGACTACATCCACACCGGCGTGAAGATGGGCGAGGGCTGGCTTCTCACCTCGGAGATGCTGGAGCTCTCGGAGAGCGGCGTGAAGAACATCGTCTGCACCCAGCCCTTCGGGTGCCTGCCCAATCACATCTGCGGCAAGGGCATGATGAAGCCCATCAAGGAGCGCAATCCCGATGTGAACATCGTCGCCATCGACTACGACGCCGGCGCCACCAAGGTCAATCAGGAAAACCGCCTGAAGCTGATGCTGGCCAACGCCCGTGCTAATCTGGCCAAGGAGCCGGTGGGCGTATAGTGTAGAGAAAGCGGGTGCAGCGAATGGCAGCGGGGATTTGCTATGCCCGTAGGGGTCGATGTCCCCATCGACCCGTGCCGCGCAGCGGCTTTTTGAGATTGTTAGCGGAGAATGCCGGCGGAGTTAATCACCGTGGTGGAGTAGAGCAGCAGCACATCGTCCACCTGGGAGAAATCCACGAACTGCCCCAGGTATTGGGAGGCCACATACCGCACGTCCACCAGCGTCACCGTGCGGTAACCGCCCAAAAGCAGGGGCGTGAGGCTCGAACCGTAGGAATCTCGGAAGATAACCAGATTCTTGTCGCTTGCAGCGTTGGGATTTTCAATGGTGAGAACCGCCTGGGCGCCGCTTAAAAAGACGTCGTAGCCGTCCAGATTTTCAAACTTGGCCGGATCATAGACCGTGGGACTGGGATTCTCCGGCCCCGAGACGGTGCAGCCCTCGGTGATCTCGTTGGTGAGATAGATCAGATCCTCGGCCGGCAGAGGCAGTGCCGCCTGGCCGTAGTAGACGCCCTGGAACCCCGAAAGGGTGTGGGGCGTGTAGCTCTCCCAGGCGGACAGGGTGAGATCCATGGCCGCTGCCAGGGTGTCCACCACCTTCTGGAGCTTTTCCTGGCGCCAGTGGGAGTCGGTTGCGTAGTAGTCTGCGGCGGTGAGGCTGCCGGTGAGATCCACGTGGGTTGCCCAGGGAAGCGCCTCCTCCACAGTAGAGAAGAGCTTCTCATAGTCCAGCGTGGGGTATCCGTGGCTGGGCGCCAGGTAGTAGTTCTTATCGGGGATCACGGCGCAGTAGACGTTGGCGTTGGGGAAGTAGGTCTCGTGGAGGCTGTTCATCTTGTCGGTGAAAAGCTTCAGCTGCTTTTCGTCCAGGGTGGCGTCCAGCTTGGAGGCTGTGCCCTCGGCGATATAGATGCCGTTGTTGTCCTTCTGTCCTAAAAGATCGTACGTCCAGACGGCTTTCAGCGTGCGGAAGGAATCGCGGAAGGGGAACTGGTCGAGGAGGTAGTCCTCTACATCTTCGGAAAACTCCGCCGAGAGCAGCGCTTCGCTGCTCACCGCAGGAAACTGCTGGAGCTTGCGCCGCTCGGCGCGGGAGATTGTGCCGTCCGGCAGCAGGAGGTGCAGCACCATAAAGCCCAGGAGTACCAGGGCGAAGACGGCAATGGTCAGTCGTTGGGTAAGTTTCTGCATGTCAAGCCCTCCTTAAAACCGGAAATAGAGGAACGGATTGAAGGAGCCGTCCACCAGGCAGGCCGTTACCAGCAGGAGCAACGCCAGCACCATGGCAGGCTGGAGCACCACAATGGCCTTGTGCGCCTGGATTTTTCCGGCCAGGTACTTGGGCAAGGGCGTAGACCCCAGAGCGCAGAGCACCAGAAGCACCGCGTAGCTCTTGAGGTAATAGAGCGCCGTGGCGTTGACCACTGGCAGGCCGCCCAGGCCGAACATCCTTCCGATTTCAGTGAGCGCCTCGGAGGCCGTGGCACTGTGGAAGAGCACAAAGCCTAAAATCGTGAGGAGCATCACGTAGATACGGGGCAGAACCTTCCCTTTGAGGTATTTTCCCAGGAAGAACTTCTCCACCAGCAGCAGAATTCCGTAGTAAAGACCCCAGAGAAGGAAGTTCCAGCTGGCGCCGTGCCAGATGCCGGTGAGCATCCAGACGATCAGGACGTTTCGCACCCACTTGATGGTGCTGGTGCGGCTGCCGCCCAGGGGGATATAGACATAGTCCCGGAACCAGCCGCCCAGGGTCATGTGCCACCGGCGCCAGAACTCGGCGACGGAGCGGGAGAGATAGGGATAGTTGAAGTTCTCCGGGAACTGGAAGCCCATCATGGCGCCCATGCCGATGGCCATGTCGGAGTAGCCGGCAAAGTCAAAGTAGATCTGGAAGGTGTAGGCGATGGCGCGCAGCCAGGAGAAGAGCACGCTGCCATCGGGCACGGTCAGCTCGGCCAGCACACCGATGGAGTTGGCCAGAAGCACCTTCTTGCCAAGACCCACCAGAAAGCGAATCACACCCCGGGAGAACTGGGCAGTGTCCACACTGCGTTCCCGGAGCTCCCGCGCCACGTCGCTGTAGCGTACGATGGGACCCGCGATGAGCTGAGGAAAGAGGCAGAGGTAGGTGGCGTAGGAGGCAAAATTTTTCTCGGCCTTGCTCTCGCCGCGGTAGACGTCCACCACATAGCTCATATTCTGGAAGGTGTAGAAGCTGATGCCGATGGGAAGGGACAGCCCCAGGGCGGGGATGGATGTGCCCAGAAGGCTGTTGATGGAGCCGGTGAGAAAATCTGCGTACTTAAAGAACAGCAGAAACACCAAATTCCAGCAGATGGCGCTGACCAGCACCCATTTTTTCCCGGGGCGGCGGGTCATGTAGAGGCCGTGGAGCCAGCCCACAAAGGCCGAAAAGGCCAGAAGCAGAATATACACCGGCTCACCGGAGGCATAGAAGAGCACACTGGCAGCCAAGAGCACGTGGTTTTTCCAGCGCCAGGGCAAGAGCTGGTGGAGCATCAGCGTGATGGGAAGAAAGAAGAAGAGAAAGGTGACGCTGGAAAAGAGCATGAAACGTCCTCCGTTTCGTAAAAATACCCTGCCGGGGCGAAACCTCGGCAGGGTGCGTGGGTGAGATTAGGCGCCGAACACCGTGTCAAAGTTGGCGGAAATGGCGTCCACGGTGGCCTGGCTGGACATGACCATGAGCACATACTGGCCGCTGGTCTTGACCATGGTGGCCTCAGCTTCTACGCAGATCCACTTCCGGGGATCCATGTTGGCTTCAATGTCGGCAGCCACGGCGGCCACGTCAGCATCCTCAGGCAGCTTCAAAAGCACCACGGAGTGGGCGATGGAACCGATCATGGCAGAGGCAGAGGCGGCAATGGAGCCGTCGATGTAGTCGATGAACAGGTAGTAGGGGTACTGATCGGCGGTGATGATGGTGTTGTCGCACATGATGTCGTCAGCCGCGCCGGCCACCAGCTTCTGCAGGGTGTCGAGCACCTCCTGCTCCTCAGGGGTCACAGTGGTTTCGCCGTCGGTGGCGGGCGTCTCGGGATTCGTGTTCTCCGTGCCATCCACGGGAGCCTCGGGCGTGGCAGGCTGCTCAGGATCCACATCGGTGGTGTCGTCCGTAGTGGTGTCATCCTCGGCGGTGTCATCCGCAGTGGTGTCATCCTCGGCGGTGTCGTCCGTAGTGGTGTCATCCTCGGCGGTCTCGTCCTCAGTGGTGCCCTCGTTCTGGGTGTTGTCCTCGGAGATAGTCGTATCATCGGTAGTGGTGTCCTCAGCGGGCTTCTTGGCGCAGGCGGCCATGGACGCCACCATCACCAGAGCCAGAATCATAGCAATGATTTTTTTCATAAGTTCCTCCATATGTTTGGTCAAAATATTTCCGGCGTTTTCGCCGTGCACCTGTTCAGACGGCGGAAGAAAAATTTTGTTCCCAAAATCCGAAAATATTTTTTCAAACAAAATGGAACGCTCAATTACTCTTGCTGGGCAGCAGCGGCGCCAGAGCCGCGGCCAAGGCCGACATGGGCATGGTCTGGAGTACCACCTTGCCGGGCCCCGTAATCACGGTATGGAAAAGCCCCTCACCGCCAAAGAACATATTCTTCACGCCTTTTACAGTTTGGATATCCACCGAGCAGGTGGCGTCCATATAGGCGAGGTTGCCGGTGTCCACAATCAATTTTTCCCCGGGAGCCAGGAAGTATTCCTCTCCATGGCCGTCGACCTCCAAAAAGGCGATGCCCCGGCCGGAGAGCTTTTGCAAAAGGAAGCCCTCGCCGCCAAAGAAGCCTGCGCCAATCTTCTTCTGGAAGAAGACCGAGAGCTCCACACCCTCTTCCGCGGCCAGGAAGGCGCACTTCTGGGCGATCACGGGGCGCTCGGGGGAGACCTGCACGGCTACGATCTTCCCCGGAAAGCTGGAGGCAAAGGCCACCATGCCGCTGCCGCCCCGGGCAGTGTAGCGGTTTTGGAAGAGGTTTTCGCCGGTGAACATCCGGCCGAATACCTTGCCGAAGCCGCCGGCGGTGGTCTGCATTTCCATATTGGGGCTCATCCATACCATAGAGCCGCTCTCGGTAATCATGGTTTCTCCGTTTTCCACGTGGCAGATCACCACAGGGGTGGGCTCGCCTTTGATTTCATATTGCATCAGGATCCCGCCTTTCAATTGGATTGGATGGAACGAGTATATCAGTTTTCCAGCTGCGCGTCAACGGAAAGGGTACGCGGTTGTTCTTTTCCTCCAAATGTGGTATGATAATGAAAACACGCCGCCTTGGCGGCAGATGGAGGCAATGTATGCAGCAGAAAGAAATCCCGCTGAGAAGTCAGCAGCTCAAAGAAAACTGCTGGGCAGTGGAGGATATTTATCCCACTGAAGAGGCATGGAGCCAGGCGCTGTCTGAGAGCGCTTCGCTTCCGGAGGAGCTGGCTGCCTATCAGGGCAAACTGGGCGAATCGGCCGAAACGCTGCTTTCCTACCTCACTCGTATGGAGGAGATCAGCCACCAGGCCGACCGGCTCTTTGTCTATGCCATGCTCCGTGCCGACGAGGACACGGCCAATTCCACCCACCAAGCCATGAAGGGCAAATGCTTCAGCTTCCTGGTGTCGCTGAGCAGTGCCACCGCATTTGAAGGCCCCGAGCTGGTCGCCATCCCGGATGAAACCCTGGACGCCTTCTATGCCCAGGAGCCAGGTCTTACGAAATACCGCCGTTATCTCACCAAGGCACGGCTGGAAAAGCCCCACATCCTCTCCCAGGCCGAGGAAAAGCTGCTGGCCGGTGCTGCTGAGGTAGGCGCGGCGCCCAGCAACATTTTCAATACGCTCAATAATGCCGATATGACCTTCCCCGCCGTCACGGACAGCGAGGGCGTCACCTATCCCCTGACCAACGGCTCGTATATCTCCCTCATGGAGCGCAGCGACCGTACCCTGCGGGAGAATGCCTTCCGCAGCTTCTACGGCGTCTACGAAAGCTATGCCAACACCCTGGCTGCGTCCTATAATGCCGAGGTGCGGAAAAACCTTTTCTTCGCCAAGGCGCGCAAGTATGATAGCGCCCTGGCTGCCGCCATGGAGCCGGTGGAGGTGCCCGAAGCCGTGTACCACAGCTTGGTGGACACAGTGCGGAAGAATCTCGACAAGATGCACCGCTATATGGGGCTTCGCAAGAAGGCGATGGGGCTTTCGGAGCTTCACATGTACGACATCTATGCCAACATGATCCCCGAGGCCGAGGAGGTTGTACCCTTTGCCCAGGCGCGGGATGAGGTCATTGACGCCATGGGCATCCTGGGCGAGGAATACCAGTCTGTGCTCAAATCCGGCTTTGAGGCACGGTGGATGGATATCTACGAAAACAAGGGCAAGCGCTCCGGCGCCTATTCCTGCGGCTGCGCCGGCATTCATCCCTTTGTCCTCTTAAACCACAAGGAGACCCTGGACAGCGAATTTACCCTGGCTCACGAGCTGGGACATGCCATGCACTCGTATCTCTCGGACAAGCACCAGCCCTCCATTTACAATGAGTATGTGCTCTTCGTGGCCGAGGTGGCCTCCACCTGCAACGAGGCGCTTTTGATGCAGTACCTCCTTGCCCGCACGGAGGATCCGAAAAAGCGTGCCGTGCTCATCAACTATTTCCTCGAGCAGTTCCGTACCACCCTCTACCGCCAGACCATGTTTGCAGAGTTCGAGCTCAAAGCCCATGAGATGGCTGCGGCAGGGGAGACCCTGACCGCCGACAATCTCAAGGCCATGTACCTCCAGCTCAACAAGGACTACTATGGGGAAGAGACCGTGGTGGACGAGGAAATTGCCATCGAGTGGGCGAGAATTCCCCATTTCTATCGGAATTTCTATGTCTATCAGTACGCCACCGGCTTCTCCGCAGCCATAGCCATCTCCCAGAAGATCCAGAAGGAAGGGGCACCTGCGGTGGAAAACTATCTCAAGTTCCTCTCCGGCGGCTGCTCCACCGACCCGGTGTCGCTTCTGAAAATTGCCGGTGTGGATATGAGCACCCCTGCCCCGGTGGAATCCGCCTTGGAGCTCTTTGGCCGGCTCATCGACGAGCTGGACGCGCTCCTGACGAAGTGAGGCGGAAGACATGGTAACATTGGCTCAGCGCATCGAAGAGCTGCGTACCGAAAAGGGGCTCACCCGTCCCGCCCTCTCCATCGCCCTGGGACTGCCCCGGAACGCCGTGGAGAAGTTTGAAACCGGTCGGCAGACGCCCACCAAGGAGCAGCAGGAGAAGATTGCCGGATATTTCGGCGTCTCTCTCTTCTACCTTCGGGGCGAGAGCGATGACCCCACCCGCCAGGAGAGCTGGATGACCGCCGCCCTCTCGGGCGTGGTGGAGGATGAGCCGGCGCCCGTCCGCCGCCCCAAGCCCCAGCCCAAGGCGGCGCCTGCGCCGTCGGGCGGCCAGCAGGGGGCGCTGGTTTCCTCGTTCCTTCAAAATAAGGCTTTCCAGGACACGGTGCGCGCCATGGTGCTGGAAACCCTGCGCACGAAGGAAGGCCAGGAGCTTCTGGCGCAGATCGTCCGCAAGGAGATCAACAAGCAGGCATAAACGAAAAACGGACGGGTTCTGCCCGTCCGTTTTTATCATGCCCCGATATCCAAAACCTGCTCCACGGCCACGCACTTCCCGTGGCCGTCCAGGGTGAAAATGGCGCCGGTGAGCCAGCAGGGGCCTGCCGCGGGCGCAAAGCGGGAGGTGAGCTCACCGCGGAAGAGGGAAATGGACTGCTCCGGGCGAATGCCCAGCACACTGTCTCTTGGCCCCGTCATGCCAAGATCCGAGATATACCCCGTTCCCTGGGGCAAAATCCTGAGGTCTGCCGTGGGCACGTGACAGTGGGTGCCCCATATGGCGCCCACCCGCCCATCCAGATAGAAGCCCATAGCCAGCTTTTCCGAGCTGGCCTCGGCGTGGAAGTCCACCACCGTGGGGATGCCCTGGTATTGGCGCAGAATGTCGTCGATTTTGTAAAAGGGATTGTCGCAGTGGACGTCCATTTGGTACTGGCCGATGAGGTTGACCACGGCGATTTCGCCCTTGCTGGTCTCGTAAACGCCCATTCCCTGGCCGGGAAGCTGTGGCATAAAATTGGCCGGGCGGAGCACCCGGGAAGTCTCATCCAGGTAATCCACAATTTCCCGCTGCCGCCAGGTGTGGTTGCCCAGGGTGACCACGTCGGCGCCGGCGTCGAGGATGTCCTCGCCCTGGCCGGGGGTCATGCCGTTCATGGCGGCGTTCTCGCCGTTGACCACACAAAAATCGATGCCCTTTTGCTTGCGAATTGTCCGAAGCCGGCTTGTAAGGTAGTGAAGCCCCGGGCGCCCCACCACGTCTCCCACAGCCATTACGCGAATCTCCATCACAAATTTGTCCTTTCCTTGTCGATACAGCCATTATACGCCCCGTTCGACCCTGGCGCAAGAAAGAAAAGAAAGCGTGTTATATATTTCCAAAAAAAAGTCCTTGACTTTTCCATATTTTTGTGCGATAGTGTTAAAGTATTCACGATAATTGTATTCCTTTGCGTTCTGGTACAATGTCGGATTGTGTCGGGAGCGTGAAGGTTTTTCGTTTTCATGGGTACAAATTTTTATGGGGAGGTACCCGAAATGAGCGGTACGGTAAAATGGTTCAATTCTGAAAAGGGTTATGGCTTCATCTCCAACGATGACGGCAGCGGCGATGTGTTCGTCCACTTCTCCGCCATCCAGTGCGAGGGCTTCAAGAAGCTCGAGGAAGGCCAGAAGGTCAGCTACGAGGTCGAGCCCGATCCCAAGGACAACGGCAAGATGCGCGCTGTTAACGTCTGCGTGATGTAATTGATCCAATGAAGGTCGCGCCGCAAGAGAAAGCTCTCTGCGGCGCGGTTTTTTATGTGAATGAGAGAAACTCTTTTTCCTGGAGCCAAGCCTCCTGGCTCGAAAGCAAGTCTTTCGCCGCGTCCTCCGGCAGAATCTCACAATTGACCAATCGATCATAAAAAGCATGGAGCTGTTCCAGGGAGAGCTGATAGGCTTGGGAGAAGGTGAAGCGCATCCCCTGCCCGTCGAGGAGGATCGAATTTTCTAGGTCAGACTGGGTGGATACCACCTGCGCCCATGTCCCATCCAGGATCAGGTACAGCGTTTTTTCGTTTTCCAGCGCTACAGCCTGGACAGAGGCGCCTTCCTTGAGCCGCTCCGTTACTTCCTCCATGGAATAGCCGGGATTGGGCTGATATTGTGAAAGCCACGCGGAAAACTCGTCGGAAGACTTCATTTGGCATGGCGCGTCGATCCAAGTCTGTCCCAAGTCCTCCCTGATTTGCACGGCTCCGGCTTTTGAAACCCGCATAGCAACCTCGTCGTCCAGATAAACCGCCGTATATTTGGAAGCATCCAAATACGCCATCAGTTCTGGAATATCTTGGCGGGTCAAGGTATAGTCGACGGGAGCAGAAGCTACTTCATATAGGAGCGGCGTAATTTGTGCTGTAGCAGCATCAAATTCCGTGCCGCTCCATTTTTCGGTCGGGCTGGCGACAGGCTGGGCGTCAATTGCGGCTTGTGCCGCATCCATGGCAAGAATCAAGATTGTGGTACTGGCAAGAATCATCACTATGGTCAAGAGCAGGGTGGTGCACTTGCCTGCGGAAAACCGTTTCATGTCTCCACCTCCTAAAAATACTGGATGTTGTAATGTTATCCTGCCAGATCCATTTCTGGAAATGATGATGAAGCTGTTACCATTGTGTAAAAATGATGCGTACCGTCGTGCCGGTACCGGGGGTGGATGAAATGTCCAGCACCGCATGGTGGAGCTTTGCAATTTGCGCACAGAGCGAAAGTCCAAGCCCCGCGCCGCCATCTCGCCGCGAGCGTGCCTTGTCCACGCGAAAAAAAGGCTCGGTGAGCTTTGCAAGGCACGCAGACGGAATGCCTGCTCCGAAATCCTCCACCGCGATGGTATAGTTCCCTGGCTCTCCCTGACCGGACAATCGAATGGTGCTTCCGGCCTCGCTGGCTTTTATGGCATTGTCGATCAGATTGCAAAGGAGGCTTTCCAGCAAAACCATATCGCCGCGGATGGAGCCGTCTTGGTGCAGGATTTCCAGACGGATCTGCGCCTGTTCTAAACGCGGATGCAGCGTTTTTGCCACTGCATCAAAAAGCTGCGATACGCCGATGGGCTGGCACTCCAGCGCTTGGTTTCGCAAAAATGCCAGATCCAATAGCTTTCGCGTCATATCCTCGAGCCGCTCTGTCTGCGCAATCATATCATTTGCCGCTGTGATTATTTCCTCCTCCGTCAGATTGACGCTGCGAAGATACTCGGCATTCCCGCGAATAACCGTCAAAGGCGTTCGCAATTCATGGGAAAGATGATCGATAAAATTCTGCTTTTGCTCTGCGGCAGCCTGTAGTGCCCGGATTTGCTGCTCGATTTCTTCAGCCATGTGGTTAAAGCTCCGCGCCAGCTCAGAAAGCTCGTCTTGCCCTTTGGCAGGAAGCCGCTTGGCGTATTCTCCCGCTGCAATGGATGCTGCGGCCTGATTGAGCGCTTCGATGGGACGGGAGAGCCAGCGCAGCAGCACATACAATCCAATGGCAAGCACGGCGGCAACGACAGCGCTGATGAGAAGAAAGCAGTGGGTGAGCTGTGTATTCTCGCGCATAAATTCCTTGAGACTGCGCAGATAAATCAGCGTATAGTCCGACGTTCCATGGGAAAACGACGTGGTAACCACAACATATTTTGTGCTTTCATATGTCTTGACGGCAGCGGTCTGCATTTCTGCACTTGAGGACGTCTCTGACGGGGCGAGCCATAAAGCGTCTCCGGCCAGGCATGTTCCGTTTTCCCATAATTGAAGGGCGGCCCCCAGGCTTTGATAATACGCCGCGTATGCCTGGAAGACTGCTTCCATGGTGACAGCCTGTCCATTCGCTTCAGCGGCTGCGCGCTCTTTTTCCATGGACGTCATAATGAAATAGGATTCCCCCAGAGCGTACTCCATCTGCCGCTCCAGGTTGGTACGATAGGAGCGCACAGAAAGGGAGTAAATGGCAATGGAAATGCAGAGAAGGAACAGAAGGAGAATGGAATAATAGGCGCGCTGCCAGAATTTCATCGTGTTGCCTCCAGACGATAGCCCAATTTATATACCGTTTTGATTCTGGCCTCCCAGCCCAGCTTGCTGCGGAGCTTCTGAATGTGTGTGTCTACAGTTCTCGTTTCGCCTGCGTAATCGAATCCCCAGGCAAGCTCCAGGAGCTTTTCCCGCGAGAGCGCGATATTTCGATTGAGGATCAGCACCTCCAATAGCTCAAATTCCCGCGGAGAAAGACTGACTTCGGTTCCGCCTTTTGTCACTCTGTGGCCAGATAAATCCACCGTCACGTCGTCGAGTGCAAAGCGCTCCGGCGCTTTATGCGTCCGCCGCAGCACAGCATTGACGCGAGCGATCAGCTCCAGCATTTCAAAGGGCTTGATGATATAATCGTCCGCACCCAGCGAAAGTCCCTCTACTCTGTCCTTCAAGCTGTCCCTCGCAGTAATGATTATGACGGGGGAGGGAGCAAGCTGCTTGATCACTGCGAAGCCATCCATGCCTGGAAGCATGAGATCCAGCAGAATCAAGTCCGCCGGTTTTTCTCTGGCCATTCTGATGGCGGAAATCCCGTCAAACGCCTGTGAACAGGCGTGCCCAATCAAGCTGAGATTTCGGACGATCAGATCGTTGATCGCCGGGTCGTCTTCTACCACAAGGATGTGAGCCATGTTTCATCCCTCCCACGATAGCGTAGATGAAATATGTCATGAAGTTGTGTTGAATTGACATCTTTCTTGCAAAGATCAGGGAATCAAAAAACGCCGCGGCTTTGTGCCGCGGCGCTGTGCGTTGGGGGATTAGGCCTTGCCGGCGCAGCCCAGGACGTCCACCAGCTTGTGGCGAACCAGTTCCTTGATGTTGGCACGGGCGGGCTTGAGGTACTCGCGGGGGTCGAACTTGTCGGGATGCTCGTTGAAGAAGGCGCGGATGGTGCCGGTCATGG
>LBJMR02800__coassemble_1156_pt1 | contig 13104 bp, 12 predicted proteins | sample LBJMR02800__metabat2_low_PE_029 | metagenome-assembled genome bin LBJMR02800 | reverse complement strand
ACCAAGGCATTCCCGGTGAAAATCCGCGGCCGCCGTCCGGTGGAGGAGGCCATCATCACCGCAGGCGGCGTGTCTGTCCGGGAGGTCAATCCCAAAACCATGAAATCCAAGCTGGTGCATGGGCTCTATCTGGCGGGAGAAATCCTGGATGTTGACGCCTATACAGGGGGATTTAATTTGCAGATCGCCTGGGCGACCGGCCGCGCAGCCGGACTGGCGGCGGCGAGGAGAGAAGAGGAGGAGCGTCCATGAACAAGTTTGTATCCATTGCCATCGATGGCCCCGCAGGGGCGGGAAAGAGCACCATGGCGCGGATTTTGGCAGACCGGCTGGGGTATTCCTATGTGGACACCGGGGCAATCTATCGCACCATCGGCCTGTTCTTGAGCATTTGCGGCATCAGCCCCAAGGATGTGGATGGGATTACGAGGCTCATTGACGAGGCGTCCATCCAGGTGGAGTACGACGAGCAGGGGATGCAGCATATGCTGCTCAATGGGCAGGACGTCACCGGCGAGCTGCGCACGCCGGAGATGAGCGACTATGCCTCCAAGATTTCCGCGCTGAAGGTGGTGCGGGATGTGCTTTTGGATTTGCAGCGGGATCTGGCCAGAACGAGAAACGTGGTCATGGACGGCCGGGACATCGGCACGGTGGTGCTGCCCCGCGCCAATGTGAAGATCTTCCTTACCGCCTCGCCGGAGGTGCGGGCAAAGCGGCGGCTTTTGGAGCTGCAGGAAAAGGGCGACAAAAAGGCGAGTTTTGACAAGGTGCTCCAGGAGATCCGCCAGCGGGACAAGCGCGATGAAACGCGGGCGGTGGCGCCGCTCAAATGTGCGCCAGACGCCGTCCGGCTGGATACCTCGGAGCTTACCATCGAGGAGAGCGCCGCCGCCATGGAGAAAATCGTGAAAGAGAGGCTGGGGTAATGCTGCACGGCGCCATTTACTATTTTTTGTATGCGGCCTGCCGATTCGGCCTGTTCTTCTATCACCCTATTTTCCGCGTGATTGGCCGGGAGAATGTGCCCAAGGAGGGGCGACTGATGATCTGCGCCAACCACAGCGGCTTGGCTGACCCCATTTGGATCATTTTTGCGCTGCATATGGGACATATGCCCAGAATTATGGCCAAAAAAGAGGCATTTGACATTCCAGTGCTGGGATGGTTTCTCCGCAGCATCGGTGTTTTCGGAATCGACCGGGAGGGCTTGGACATCGGCGGCATCAAAACCGGCATCAAGTGCCTCCGGGAGGATCAGCAGCTGATGGTATTCCCGGAGGGTACCCGGGTACGGCCTGGAAAGGTGGTCAAGCCCAAAAAGGGCGCCCTGCTTCTGGCGGCCAGAACAGATGCGCCGGTGCTTCCCATCTATCTCACGGTGAAGCGGCATCCCTTCAGCAAGCTCACCTGCGTCATCGGAAAGCCGTACCACCCTGCCTACGGCAGCAAGAAGCCCACGGAGGAAGAGCTGGAGACGGCCACCCAGGATTTGATGGAGAAGATCTACCGCTTGGGGGAGACGGCATGAAGGTCATATTGGCCAAGACGGCCGGATTTTGCTTTGGTGTGGATCGCGCGGTATCCCTAGTGGAAGAAGCCGTGGCGCAGGGAAAACAGGTGGCGACCCTGGGACCCATCATTCACAACCGCCATGTGACGGCGCATTTTGCTGAGAAAGGCGTGCGGGAGCTCCAGGAGCCCGAGGAGGCGCAGCCGGGGAGCGTGGTGGTGATTCGCTCCCATGGGATCTCCCGTGCCGTCTATGAGCGTCTTCAGGTACAGGATGTGGAGATTGTCGATGCCACGTGTCCCTTTGTCAAGCGAATCCATAAAATTGTGCTGCGGGCGGAGGAGCAGGGGCGACTGCCGGTGATTATCGGCACCAAGAGCCATCCCGAGGTGCAGGCCATCGCCGGCTGGTGCAAGCATCCGCTGGTCTTCGAAACACCGGAGGAGCTGTCAAGCTGGCTGCAAGAGGATCCTGCACGCTGCCATTTGCCCCTCACCATGGTCTCTCAGACCACCAGCACACAGAATTTATGGGAAAGATGCAGGAAAATTATAAAAAAAGAGTGTACAAACGGCGAAATATTTGATACAATATGCGAAGCAACAGAAAATAGGCAGAAGGAAGCAAACGAGCTGTCACAAAGCTGCGATGCGATGGTTGTCATAGGCGATTCCATGAGCTCCAACACCAAGCGGCTTGCCATGATCTGTGGGCAACATTGCAAGGATGTTGTACTGGTGGAAGATGCCTGTGGGCTGGACGTATCGCATTTTTCGTCTGCGCGGTCTGTTGGTATCACGGCGGGGGCGTCCACTCCGGCGTGGATAATAAAGGAGGTCAACAACATAATGAGCGAAGAAATCAAGGTTGAAACTGCCCAGGAGGAAGACTTTGCCGAGCTTCTCGAGCAGTCTATCAAGACTTTAAATAACGGAGATAAGGTCACAGGCATTGTAACTGCCATTGGCGCCACCGAAATTCAGGTGGACCTGGGTACAAAGCACGCAGGTTATATCCCTGTTGATGATTTCAGCTCCGATCCTTCCGTGAAGCCGGAAGATGTTCTGAAAGTCGGCGACGAGATTGAGGTGCTGGTGGTGCACGTCAATGATTCCGAGGGTACGGCGCGTCTTTCCAAGAAGCGTCTGGAAGCCGGCAAGGCTTGGGAAGAGATTGAGGCCGCTGCGGAGAGCAAGGCCGTTGTTGAGGGTCTCATTACCGAGGAGAACAAGGGCGGCATCGTGGCCAATGTCAAGGGCGTCCGTGTGTTCATCCCCGCCTCCCAGACCGGTGTGCCCAAGGGCGGCGACCTGTCTAAGCTTGTGAAGACCACCGTGCAGATGAAGATTACCGAGGTCAACCGTGCCCGCCGCCGTGTGGTCGGCTCCATCCGTGCCGTGACCAACGAGCTGCGCAAGGCTGCCCAGGAGAAGATCTGGGCTGAGATCGAAGTGGGTAAGAAGTATCATGGCGTTGTCAAGAGCCTCACCTCTTATGGCGCCTTTGTGGACATTGGCGGCGTGGACGGCATGGTGCATGTCTCTGAGCTGTCCTGGAACCGCATCAAGAATCCCGCCGAGGTGGTCAAGGTGGGTGACGAGATCGAGGTCTTTGTCATCTCCTACGATCCCGAGAAGAAGAAGATCTCCCTGGGCTACAAGACCCCCGAGACCAACCCCTGGAACATTTTCCTGAACCAGTACAAGGTTGGCGATGTGGTCAAGGTGAAGATCGTCAAGCTGATGACCTTCGGCGCCTTTGCTGAGATCATTCCCGGTGTGGACGGCCTGATCCATATTTCTCAGATTGCCGATCGCCGCATCGGCAAGCCCGAGGACGTGCTCTCTGAGGGTCAGGAAGTGGATGCCAAGATCATCGACATCGACGCGGAGAACAAGCGTATCAGCCTCTCCATCCGCGCGCTGCTCACCGCTGCAGAGGACGAGGAGCCTGCTGTCGAGGAATAATCGATTGCTCAAAGCCCCCGGTCGAGACGACCGGGGGCTTTTTGCGCCCATATGAAAGAAGAAGACCTCCGTTTTCCGGCGCTGCCGCCGCTCTTTGTGAATGACTGCTTGTATATTCATGAATAATGTGCTATACTGTAAACAATAATGGCGCAGTATCCTAGTCAGCGCCACCGGCTCCCAGGAAGGGCCTAAAAATCCTTTGAAGGGCATAACTGTGAAACCTATGGTGCTTGCTTCTTACGCCCAGTTTGGGGTGAGTGCTGGAGGAAGGCGTAACAATTACGCCTGCGGCGGAAGGGCGGTCTTCAATGGCATGAAGATCCCGACCCTGCCGCTGTGGAGACCCGCTGTTGTGCAGACGCGTACTCCCCAGTGGTCGAAGCGACGTCTGTACGAGGTGGGATGTAAACCTGCAATGCGGTGCAAGGGCTTGCCCGAGTGCTGTGTGCAGAGTAGCCTGCCTTGCGTGAGCAGATCGGGACTGCGGTCAGGCATGCAGACCCCTGGCCAGGGGCGAGGCATGATATTGCCGCACGAAAGCCTGCTTGCAAAAGAGGATAAGAGTCGGAGGGCGCTGTGGTGGAAATCACCTAGGCTGTCTTTCATAGAGCAGATAAGGGATTGCAGTACGGACTCAGTGGCAATCGGGTCGCTTTCTTGGCAACGGAAAGACGGCGGCTTTCATGGGAAACCACTCCACCGGCGACGGGGAGCAGCCTCCGGGGAAATCCTACCCGACCTAAGCCGTAAGCTTAATCTTATCTGCTGCCATTATTTTTGAGAATTGAGGGAGTATCTTGCAGCAAAACCAGGGGAAAAAGTCCCAAAAGCTGAAAATCAAGCCGGACTGGCACTGGATCACCACGATCTTTGGCACGACCATCGGCATCTCCGCCGCCATGTCCTTTCTCTCCAATGAGATGTTGTCCGGCGGCGGCCTCATATTGTCCTTTGCCGTTCTCCTGGTCATTATCTTGATCGGTATTCTCTTTGATATTATCGGCGTGTCGGTGACGGCTGCGGAGGAAAAGCCCTTTCACTCCATGGCCGCAAAAAAAGTGCCCGAGGCCAGAGAAGCGCTGAAAATGCTGCGCCGTGCCGAACGGGTTTCCTCTTTCTGCAACGACGTGGTGGGCGACATCTGCGGCGTCGTCTCCGGTTCTGCCGCCGCCGTCATCGCCGCAAAGGCCATCACCGGCATGAGCCCTGTGCTGGGGAGCGTGGTGCAGCTGCTGCTGTCCGCCGTGGTGGCTGGGCTCACCGTGGGCGGAAAGGCGTTTGGAAAGTCCATCGCCATGAATAACAGCACGGCCATTCTTCATGCGGCGGCGAAAGTGATGTATCTCGTAAAATCTCTGCCCGGCCGTTTGATCCGCCGGAAGCGGGACAGGGGATAGGAGCCAGCTATGTTACTCAATGAAATCCACACCCGGGCGGATTTACTTCGCCTGACGCCCCAGGAAAATCAGCAGCTCTGCGCAGAGATTCGCGAATTCCTGGTGCGGCACATCGCCAGAACCGGCGGCCACCTGGCCTCCAATCTGGGCGTGGTGGAGCTGACCGTTGCCCTGCATCAGGTCTATGATACGGAGAAGGACAGAATTCTCTTTGATGTGGGGCATCAGTCCTATGTCCATAAGATTCTCACCGGGAGAATGGATCGGTTTTCCACCCTGCGCACCTATGGCGGCCTGGCAGGCTTTCCCAAGCCCTCAGAGAGCGTGCACGACGCGTTTATTGCCGGACATGCCTCGGAGTCGGTTTCCGTGGCGCTGGGCATGGCGCGGGCGAGAACCCTGCTCCACGAGGATTACAGCGTGGTGGCGGTTCTGGGCGATGGGGCGCTGACCGGCGGCCTTGCCTACGAAGGACTCAACGACGCCGGCGAGAGCGGAGAGCCGCTGGTGGTGGTGCTCAATGACAACGGCATGTCCATCACCACCAACGTCGGCGCCATTTCCCGGCATCTGAAGCTCTTACGGCTCAAGCCCGGCTATTTTGGCCTGAAAAAGGCATACCGGCAGTTCACCCGGAAAATCCCCGGCGGTGCGGCGCTCTACCGCTTCACCCATGGGCTCAAGACCAAGCTGCGCCGCCGCCTCATCGGCGTGACGATTTTTGAGGAGATGGGCTTTTCGTATCTTGGCCCCGTGGACGGCCATGATGTGGAGAAGCTCAAATTTCTCCTCAAGGAGGCCAAGGGGATGAACTGCCCGGTTCTCCTCCATGTCATCACCAAGAAGGGCAAGGGCTATATTCCTGCGGAGGTCACGCCGTCCAAGTATCACGGCGTGGGGCGCTTTAATCCGGTCACCGGTCTCAGCGATGGCGGCGGCGGGAAGAGCTTCTCAGAGACCTTTGGTCAGACGCTTTGCGACCTGGCCATCGAGGATCAGCGAATTTGCGCCATTACGGCTGCCATGGAGCAGGGGACGGGACTATCCCAATTTGCCGCCAGCTTCCATGATCGATATTTCGATGTGGGCATTGCCGAAGGGCATGCCGTTTCCATGGCGGCAGGGCTTGCCAAGCAGGGACTGCTGCCGGTCTTTGCCGTGTATTCTACGTTCTTGCAGCGCAGCTACGACATGCTCCAGCAGGACGTGGGGATTCTAGGGCTTCACGTGGTGCTGGCAGTGGATCGCGCCGGACTGGTGGGCGAGGACGGGGAAACCCACCATGGCGTCTTTGACGTGGGGTATCTGCGCCAGATCCCGGGCATGACGGTGCTTTGCCCGGCCAGTCAGGCGGAGCTTCGCCGGATGCTCCGGGCGGCCATTTTGGAGACAAGCGGTCCCGTGGCGGTGCGCTATCCCCGGGGCGGGGACGGCGCGTACGACGGCGCAGTGTGGGAAAATCAATGGTGCGAGCAGCCTGCTGTGACCATTGTCACCTATGGCATCACCATCAACGATGTATTGGCCGCCGCCAAGCGGCTGCGGGACGAGCATATTTCCGTGGATCTCATCAAGCTCGATCAGATTGCGCCCCTTCACCTGGAGCCCGTCCGGCAATCCCTCGCGCGCAGCGGAAAGCTCCTGGTGGTAGAAGAAACTGCCGCTGCCGGATGCGTGGGCAGCGCGATTCTCGCCCAGCTGGTGCAAGAGGGCGCTGCACCCAATGCGGTGCGGCTTATCAACCTCCAGTCCGGCTTGGTGCCCCACGGAAGCCTCCCGCTGCTGCGCCATCGTACCGGCTTGGATGAAGCGGGGATTTATCAAGCGACAAAGGAGTTGATCGGCCTTGAAGCATAAGGAACGGCTGGATGTGCTTCTGATGGAGCGCGGCCTTTCGGAGAGCCGCACCAAGGCACAGGCCGTCATCATGAGCGGCGAGGTCTATGTGGACGGCCAGAAGGCGGATAAGCCCGGCGCGTCCTATGACCTGGAGGCCAAGATTGAAGTGCGCGGCAGCGTCTGCCCCTATGTGAGCCGCGGCGGGCTCAAGCTCGAAAAGGCGCTGCGGGACTTCGGCGTGGATCCCACGGGCTATGTCTGTAGCGACTCCGGCGCCTCCACCGGCGGCTTTACCGACTGCCTGCTGCAGCAGGGCGCCAGGAAGGTCTTTGCCATCGATGTGGGCTACGGCCAGCTGGCCTGGAAGATCCGAAACGATCCCCGGGTGGTGACCATGGAGCGCACCAACATCCGCTATGTCACCCCCGAGCAGCTGGGCGAGCCGCTGGATCTCTCGGTGGTGGATGTTTCGTTTATCTCCCTCAAGCTGGTGCTCCCGGCCATCCGGGCGCTGCTCAAGCCCGATTGCGGCCAGGTGCTCTGCCTTATCAAGCCGCAGTTTGAGGCGGGCAAGGATCGCGTGGGCAAGAAGGGCGTGGTGCGCGACCCGGAAGTACATCGAGAGGTGCTGGAGCAGTTTGTGGAGACGGCCAAGGCACTTTCCTTTACCATTTTGAATCTCACCTTCTCGCCGGTCAAGGGACCCGAGGGGAACATCGAGTTTTTGGGGCACCTGAGCCTGCGACCCGGGATCGACAACATTCCGCCCCTGGAGGAATTGGTCTCCCAGGCGCATGAAGCATTGAAGGGGTGAGCCATGAAAATTGTAATGACTCCCAATCCCTACCGGGATCGAAATTTCAAGTACGTGGAGCAGGCGGTGGAAATCCTCCAGAAGGCAGGCGCCGAGACCAAGATCTGCCTGCCCTTTGACGTGGACAAGAATTTTGAGCTGCCCAAAACGGTGCGGTTTTTCGACATTCACCGGGAAATTAAGAATGCGGATCTGCTCATCTGCTTTGGCGGGGACGGCACCATTCTCCATGCCTCCAAGATTGCCACCCGTCACCATGTGCCCATCCTCGGCGTCAACATCGGCACCATGGGCTTTATGGCGGAGCTGGAGGCCGGGGAGCTGGAGCTCCTCTCCCGGCTCCCTGCCAACGACTACCGGGTGGAAAAGCGCATGATGCTCCGCGCCACGGTGCGCAGCGAGGGGAAGGTGCTCTTTGACGAGCTGGCGCTCAACGACGCCGCCATCACCAAGGGCGCCATTGCCCGGGTGATTCAGCTCTCGGTGGAGTGCGACGGCGTGGAGGCCACGGCCTTCTCCGGCGACGGCGTCATCGTCAGCACCCCCACCGGCTCCACGGCCTACTCCATGTCCGCTGGCGGCCCCATTGTGGAGCCCTCTGCGCAGAATATCATCATCACCCCCATCTGCGCCCATGCCATCCATGCCAAGAGCATCGTCACCGCGCCCTGGCGCACCATCACCGTGCGGATGGGAAAGCTGGGGCGGCGCAATGCCTTCCTCTCGGTGGACGGCGGCCGCGCCTTCCGCCTCAACGTGGGCGACGCGGTGACCATCCGCAAGGCCGAGCAGGAGACGCGGCTGGTGCGGCTCAAAGATACCAGCTTTTACCAGATCATCAACAATAAATTTTATGTCCCATAAGGAGCTGTGCCATGAAACCCAACAGACAGGCGAAAATTTTGGAATTGATTGAAACCAAGGACATTGAAACCCAGGAGCAGCTCCTGCAGGAGCTGGAGGCCTGCGGCTTTGCCACCACCCAGGCGACGATCTCCCGGGATATCAAGGAGCTTCGCATCATCAAGGAGCTGGGGGAGAACGGCAGCTACCGCTACAGCGCCGTGCCCAAGCAGCTCGAGAGCAACGCCACGGCCAAGCTCCACAACATCTTCCGCCAGTGCGTGGTTTCCTGCGACTATGCCCAGAATATCGTCGTGATGAAGACCATGCCTGGGCTTGCCTCGGCAGCCTGCTCTGCCATGGATTCCATGAATATGGACATGATCGTGGGCACCCTGGCCGGGGATGACACGGCATTTCTCCTCCTGCGGGACACGCCCTCGGCGGCGGCCTTGTGCGCGGACATCAAAAAGCAGATCAATTGATGCGACGGAGGCGGGCGTATGCTTAGCTTACTCCATATCGAGAATATCGCCGTCATCGAGCAGGCGGAAATCAGCTTTGACCGGGGCTTCAACGTCCTCACCGGCGAGACCGGTGCAGGCAAGTCCATTGTCATTGACGCCATCTCCGCCATTCTCGGCGAGCGAACCTACCGCGATGTAATCCGCACCGGCACAGACCGCGCCTTTGTGAGCGCCGTTTTTACTGACGTGCCGGAGTTACCCTGGTTTGCGGAAAACCGGGTGCCCTACGCGCCGGAGGAGCTGCTCATCCAGCGGGAGATCTACGGCGATGGAAAGAATGTCTGCCGGGTGAACGGGCGGCCTGTCACCGTGGCGCTTCTCAAAAAGCTGGGGGCGTCCCTCATCAACATCCATGGCCAGCACGATTCCCAGCAGCTCTTTGACGAGACGAAGCACCTGGGCTACCTCGACCTCTTCGCCCGCAACCAGGCTGAGCTGGCGACCTACCAGGCGGCCTATGGCCGCGTGGAGGCGCTGCGCCGGGAGAAGGAGCACCTCACCATGGACGAGGGAGAAAAGCTCCGCAGGGTGGAGGCGCTTCAATTCCAGCTGGAGGAGATTCAGCGCGCCGAGCTCCAGCCCGGGGAGGATGAAGCCCTGGAGCAAAGCCGCAGGCGGCTCCAGAACGCGGAAAAGCTCTCCGAGCACTTGTCGCTGGCCGTGGCTGCCCTCTCCGGCGGCGAGGAGGAATCGGGCGCGGTGGATCTTCTGGGGGAGGCGGAGCACGCCATCTCCCGGATCACGCGCTTTGACGACGAGCTCCAGCCCTTCTGTGAGCGGTTATCAGCGCTCCAATATGAGGCGCAGGATCTCGCCGGGGAGCTTCGCGACCGGCTGGAGCAGCTGGCCTATTCCGGGGAGGAGCTCGAGCAGATTGAAAGCCGATTGGATGTGCTCCACCGGCTCAAGCGGAAATACGGCGGCAGCGTGGAGGACATTCTCCAGTATGCCCAGCGCGCCCAGCAGGAGCTAGACGAGATCACCTTCTCTGAGGAGCGCCTGGCGCAGCTGGAGGCGGAGCTTCAAAAGGCGACCGCCCAGGCCGAGGCGGCGGGGCTTACCCTGCGGAAGACGCGCCAGGAGGCTGCCAAGGCCATGGAGCAGCGGCTCTCGAAGGAGCTGGCCGCCCTGGATATGCCCCGGGCGCAGTTCGTCTGCGAGCTGGAGGAGATTCCGCTCTCGCCCTCCGGCATGGATCAGCTGCGGTTTTTGATGACGGCCAACGTGGGCGAAGCCCTCAAGCCCTTGAGCAAGGTGGCCTCCGGCGGCGAGCTGGCGCGGATCATGCTGGCTATCAAGAATGTGCTGGCCGAACAGGATCAGGTGGGCACGCTGATTTTTGACGAGGTGGACGCCGGCGTCAGCGGCCGCGCCGCCCAGAAGGTGGCGGAGAAGCTTCGAAGCGTCTCTCGCAGCAAGCAGGTGCTCTGCGTCACGCACCTTCCTCAGATTGCCGCGGCGGCGGATGTGCACCTGCTCATCGCCAAAACCGAGCGACAGGGGAGAACCTATACCCAGGTGACCCAACTGGATCGGGCTGGAAGAACCAGAGAGATTGCCCGGATCATCGGCGGCGCGGAGATCACGGAGACCACCCTGCGAAGCGCCGAGGAGATGCTTTCCGGTTGACAAATGCGCTATGGTCTGGTAAGATGATGTCGTTACAAGCGAGGAAAAGGAAGAGTACGGCAGTTTGCGCCCTGAAGAGAGCCTCCGGCTGGTGGAAGGAGGCGGACGTCCTGCCCGAATACGCCTTGGAGCTGCGGCCTGAAGAAGAGTAGGGCTTGCCGGGTCTGCCCGTTACAGCTTGGAGTTTACACTCCCTGAGGCCGCATCTGCGAGGCTGCGGCGAACATGAGGTGGTACCGCGAATTTTCGCCCTCTGTCCAATGGACAGGGGGCGTTTTGATGCTTTATGGCAGAGAACTCATCGACCAATTCCCGGTACGTAAGTCCAAACAGCAGAAGGCCGCGTTCCGGGAAGCCGTGCTTTCCTATGGAGCGGCGCGGGGCTATGCGGGTAAGGTGGAATCCGGTACCTTCGGCTCCAAAAATGTGGTATTCGGCGATCCAGAGCAGGCAGAATACTTGGTGACCGCCCACTATGACACCTGTGCGCGGCTGCCCTTTCCCAATTTCATCACGCCATGCCATTTGAGCATCTATTTGCTCTATCAGCTCTTTTTATGTGCCGTTATCATCCTGGTGCCCTGCGTCATCGGCATTGCCGTTGGCATTTTGGTGCGGGAGCCGCTGGTGGCCAGCGTCACGGCGGAAGTGCTGTTTATTCTCGTGCTGATTCTCATGCTCTTTGGCCCCGCCAATCCCAGCAATTTAAACGACAACTCCTCCGGCGTCTTGGCAGTGCTGGATCTCATGGCGGCTTTGCCGGAGGCGCAGCGGGAGAAGGTCTGCTTCGTCCTCTTCGACCTGGAGGAGGCGGGACTCTTCGGCTCGGCGGGCTACCGCAAGGCGCACCGCAAGGCATCTCAGCGGCAGCTGGTGCTGAACATGGACTGCGTGGGCGATGGAGATGAAATCCTGCTGTTTCCCAGGAAGAGCCTTCGCCGCAATGGGGCGTGGATGGATCGCCTGCGAAGTGCCTGCCTGCGGGAAGGGGAGAAGGAGATCCGCCTGGTGGAGCGCGGTTTTGCCTTTTATCCCTCCGACCAGATGCAGTTCCCCCTGGGGATCGGCATTGCCGCCCTGCGCAAAACCAAGGGCGGGATCTACTATTTAAACCGCATTCACACGCCCAAAGATACGATTTTAGAAGAAAACAATATTCTTCTGCTGCGAAGCTTCTGCCTTGGGCTTCTTTCGCAGCCAGAAGGGAAGAAAGGAACAGATCGATGACACTTTATGAAGAACTGGTTGCCCGCGGCCTCATCGCCCAGGTGACCAACGAAGAAGAAGTCAGCCGCCTTATCAACGAGGGCAAGGCCACCTTCTACATTGGCTTTGACCCCACCGCCGATTCCCTCCACGTGGGACACTTCATGGCGCTGTGCCTGATGAAGCGGCTCCAGATGGCGGGCAACCGTCCCATCGCCCTCATCGGCGGCGGCACGGCCATGATCGGCGACCCCTCCGGCCGCACCGACATGCGCTCCATGATGACCCGAGAGACCATCCAGCACAACTGCGACTGCTTTAAAAAGCAGATGGAGCGGTTTATCGAGTTTGGCGAGGGCAAGGCCATGATGGTCAACAACGCTGACTGGCTCTTGGAGCTCAACTATATCGACTTCATCCGCGACATCGGCGCGTGCTTCTCGGTGAACAACATGCTCCGCGCCGAGTGCTTCAAGCAGCGCATGGAAAAGGGCTTGAGCTTCCTGGAGTTCAACTATATGCCCATGCAGTCCTACGACTTCTACTATCTCTATCAGCACTACGGCTGCAACCTCCAGTTCGGCGGCAACGACCAGTGGTCGAACATGCTCGGCGGCACGGAGCTCATCCGCCGCAAGCTGGGCAAGGACGCCCATGCCATGACCATCACCCTGCTCCTCAACTCCGAGGGCAAGAAGATGGGCAAGACCGCCAAGGGCGCCGTGTGGCTGGATCCCAACAAGACCTCGCCCTTCGACTTCTACCAGTACTGGCGCAACGTGGACGACGCCGACGTGATGAAGTGCATCCGCATGCTCACCTTCCTGCCCCTGGAGCAGATCGACGCCATGGCCAATTGGGAGGGCAGCCAGCTCAACGAGGCCAAGTCCATTCTCGCCTACGAGCTCACCAAGCTGGTGCACGGCCAGGAGGAGGCAGACAAAGCCCAGGCCGCAGCCAAGGCGCTCTTCGGCGGCGGCAGCGACGACAGCGACATGCCCACCACCGTGCTTTCAGCGGCGCAGCTCACCGACGGCGCCATTGCCATTCTTGATCTGCTCCTGGCCTGCAAGCTGGCGCCCAGCAAGTCCGAAGCCCGGCGGCTGGTGCAGCAGGGCGGCGTGTTCGTCAACGATGAGAAGGTGCCCACCATCGACGTGAAATTTACGGCGGACGACCTGAAAGCCGGTCTCAAAATCCGCAAGGGCAAGAAGGTCTTCCACAAGGCGCTGCTGGAAGATGAATCAAGAGAATCATGATCTTCCGGTTTATGAACAGATCCAACGAGTATAGGCAATTCATAATCGAGGCCTAGGGCATCACCGCACAATTGTGTCTGCGGCCTTCGCCCAATCTTTTGCCCCAT
>LBJMR02800__coassemble_1021_pt1 | contig 14305 bp, 19 predicted proteins | sample LBJMR02800__metabat2_low_PE_029 | metagenome-assembled genome bin LBJMR02800 | reverse complement strand
ATGCGATGATGCCCTATTTGATGGCAGAGTTCCCAGAGCTTTCCGCCCTGGACGCCATGCGGGAATCCAAGCGGCTGATGCGGGGCAATAAATGGAGGCTCTTCTGCCTGCAATTGAGCTTTCTCGGCTGGCTTCTCCTGGGCTGTCTTACCTTGGGCATCGGTTTGCTGTGGGTCTACCCCTATCAGTCTGCGGCGGAGGCAGCCTTTTATCTGGAGATTACCGGCCGCAGGCCTTCGCCTCGCGTGACCCAGGGGCCAGAGTTTTAATATACATAAGAACACGCCCCCGGGAAACCATAATCCCGGAGGCGATGTATATGAAGCGGAAGGATAAGATCCCCCGTCCCATTGAACCAAGCCCCCTGGATCCCCAGGGAAGCTACACCGGCGTCCCCATGGATCCTAGGGAGCGGCCGGTGCAGGACGCAGACGATTTATAAGAAATCTCGATGCAAAGGGCGCGTTGCTGAGCAGCGCGCCCTGATTTTATCGTAATTTCTCCACTTCCACCACAGTGAGGACATTGTCCCGCACTTGAAATCGGAAGTCCCAGCCGCCGAATGCGGCGCCGTATATCCGCTCTGGATCGTGTTGATAAGAGGGGCGTGGATCCTGCGCCAAAATGGCGATTGCGCTTTCGCGCAGATGCTCTGGTACCTGCGCAAGAAGCGCCGGCGGAAACTGAACCTCCAGCGCATAATCACGTACCGGGTCGGAGAAGCCGCCCTTGGCATCGGGATGGCTGTCGGTGTAGGCGAGATAGGGCTTGATGTCAAGGATGGGGGTGCCGTCCATCAGGTCTGCGCCTGCTACATACAGTACAGGGCCATCTGGTGCGTGAAGGTCAATCCCGTGAAGCCGCACGGAAGATAGACCGATGGGATTGGGACGGAAGGGAGAGCGGGTGGCAAAGACGCCCATGCGGGTTTTGCCGCCCAGCCGTGGCGGCAAGACTGTAGGAGACCAGCGCTCCCGAATGGCCTGTGAGAAAACCCACAGGAGCCAGAGATGGGAATATCCCTCCATGCCGCGCAGGGCAGTTTCGTTGCGATACTCCGGGGTAAAGACGATGCGGGAAATCACCGAATCCACCAGGCCGCTCTGACGGGGGATGGCGAATTTGGCAGTAAAGTTGTTTTCAATGTGGGCGATGATATGAAAAGCAGGTAAATCCATGGCGATCTCCTTGTGAAGTTCTTATGGCAATTGTACCATAGCTTTTGGGGGAATACAATGCGCTATGGCGCCGGGAAGGGAAATGTGGTATAATGGCAATGCAGTTTTGGTAAGAAGGGAGAGATCAGATGAAGCGACTACTTTCTATCGTACTGGTGCTTATTCTGCTGCTAAGTGGGTGCGATTTACCGTCTATGGACGCGGAGCTCTCCGCAGAGGGCTTGGAGGTTCACTATATCGACGTAGGACAGGCTGACAGCATTTTCATCAACTGCGAAGGGGAGACCATGCTCATTGACGGCGGCAATGTGGCTGATTCCCAGCTGGTTGTCTCTTATCTCAAGTCTCAAGGTGTGGAGACCCTGCAATATGTGGTGAATACCCACGCCCACGAGGATCATGTGGGCGGACTTGCCGGCGTCCTGGCAGCTTTTCAGGCAGAACGCGTCTGGTGCCCGGTGACGACATATGAAAGCTCCTGCTTTGAGGACTTCTTGACCTATACCACTCGGCAGGGTCTGGCGCTGACCTGTCCGGATCCAGGAACAGTCTGGTCGCTGGGGAGCGCTGAGGTCACAGTGCTTGCGCCGGTTGTCGATTATGATGAGCCCAATAATACCTCCATTGTCCTGCGATTGGACTATGGAGAAAGTAGTTTCCTCTTTACCGGAGACGCAGAACAAGCGGCGGAAGCGGACATTCTGGAGGAAGGGTATGACCTGGATGTGGATGTCCTCAAGGCGGGACACCATGGCTCGGATACATCTTCCGGCTATCAATTTCTGCGAGAGGTATCCCCGGAAGCGGTTGTAATTTCGGTTGGCGCTGATAATTCCTACGGCCATCCAGGAGAGGACGCCCTGTCTCGGTTTCGGGATGTGGGTGCCGTGGTCTATCGGACGGATCTCCAGGGAACTGTGATCGCCCATAGCGACGGGGAAACCATTTCCTTCACCACGGAGCGAAGCGCGGCTGTGACAAATCCAACGGAGTACGACGGATCCGGGCAGGAGAGTGGGAATACATTGTGGATCGGCAATGTAAAATCTAAAAAGTTCCACCTTCCAACCTGTTCCAGTCTGCCAGATCCGGAGAATCAGATCGAGTTTTCCTCTTACGACGAGGCAATCGCGGCAGGATATGACCCCTGCAGCCGCTGCATCTCTTAGAAGAAATTCGCATTGCTGAAAATTCCCCATTGTATCGGCAGGGGAAATGATGTAAAATAACGGAGAACTCAGTGGAAAGGATCGATCCCGTGGATTACCAAGAAAAGGCAACAAAGCTTCATGAAGGCGGGAACAATTGCTGTCAGGCAGTGCTGGGCTGCTGCTGCGATCAGTTTCAGCTTCCGCCCGAGACGGCATACCGACTGGGCGCTTTCTTCGGCGCTGGCATGCGCTGTGGAGAGGTCTGCGGTGCTGTCAGTGGTGCTTTGATGGCGCTGGGACTTGCCTATGGCGACGAAAACAATCGCCGCAGTCAGAAGTCCCATGAATTCCTCCAGGCATTCGAGGCAGCATTCGGACATCTTGAATGCAAGGAGCTGGTGGCGCCTGTCGGAAAAACGAAGAAAGAAATGTGCCCTGTGTATATCAATTTTGCTGCAAAATATTTGGAGGATGAATTTCAATGAAAAAACCGATTGTATTGGTCATCATGGACGGCGTTGGCAAGGGCGACGGCGGCAGCGGCGATGCTGTGGCGGTTGCCAAGACTCCCAACCTCGACAAGCTTTTTGCCACCTGCCCCTACACCTGGCTCAAAGCCCACGGTACCGCTGTGGGGCTTCCCTCCGATGAGGACATGGGCAACTCTGAGGTTGGCCACAACGCCCTTGGCTGCGGCCAGATCTATTCCCAGGGCGCCAAGCTGGTGGGGGAGAGCATTGAGAATGGTTCTCTGTTCCGCTCTGCCACTTGGAAGGATCTCACCGAAAACTGCGTGAAAAATGACAAGGCCATGCATTTCCTAGGGCTGCTCTCCGACGGCAATGTCCATTCCAACATCCATCACCTCTTCGCTCTGCTTCGCCATGCTAAGGAAGACGGCGTCAAGCGCGCCTACTGCCATATTCTCCTCGATGGCCGCGACGTGCCTGCCACCTCTGCGCTGGAGTATGTGCAGCAGCTGGAGGATGTGCTCAGTGAGCTCTCCGACGAGACCCACGAGTATAAGATCGCTTCCGGCGGCGGCCGCATGAAGATCACTATGGATCGCTATGAGGCCAACTGGCCCATGGTGGAAGCCGGCTGGCGCACCCATGTTCAGGGCATCGGCCGTCAGTTCCCCGACGCCAAGACTGCCATTGAAACCTACCGCGCGGAGGAACACTGCATCGATCAGGATCTCCCGGCCTTCGTCATCGCCAAGGATGGCCAGCCCGTGGCCAAAATTGCCAACGGCGACAGCGTGGTGCTCTTCAACTTCCGTGGCGACCGCGCCCAGGAGATCTCCCTGGCATTTGACCGCAAGGACTTTACCCACTTTGACCGGGGCGACTATACCGGCGTGCACTTTGCCGGTATGCTCCAGTACGATGGTGACCTCAATATCCCCGAGCACTATCTGGTGCAGCCGCCTGTTATCACCAACACCCTCACGGAAGTGCTCTGCGCCCATGGCATCAGGGAATATGCCCTCTCTGAGACGCAGAAGTACGGCCACGTGACCTACTTCTGGAACGGCAACCGCTCCGGAAAGGTGGATGAGAACCTGGAGGTCTATGAGGAAATCCCCTCCGACGTGATTCCCTTCGATCAGGCGCCTGCCATGAAGTCCAAGGAAATCACCGATAAGATGGTGGAGAACATGGCGAGCCACAAGTTTGACTTCCTCCGCTGCAACTTCCCCAACGGCGATATGGTCGGCCACACCGGTGTGATGGAAGCCGTTGTGACCGCCATGGAGTGCGTGGACGAAGGCGTGGGACGGATCATTGAGGCGGCCAAGAAGTACGGCTACACGGTTTGCGTCACCGCTGACCACGGCAACGCCGATCAGATGACCGAGACCAAGAAGGGCAAGACCTCGGTGCGTACCGCCCACTCCCTCAACCCCGTTCCCTTTATCATCTGGGATCCCGATACCAAGTACGTGATTAAGGATGGCCACTATGGCCTGGCCAATGTGGCGCCCACGCTGGTGAAGATGATGGGCATTGAAGCTCCCGCCTGCTGGGAAGAGAGCATGATCTAAATCGCGCTGATAAAATTGGGAGACGCTACTTTTGCGTCTCCCAATTTGTATATGCAGCACACAGCGCAGTCAATGCCCTTTTTTGTTGGCAATATAGGGCTTTATCACCCGGTAAATTTCGCTGGTCTTCTTATTGTCAAACTGCTTCATCAAGGCGTTGTTGAGCCCTTGCTTGGTCTTGTATTTCTGGATCATCCCCAAGATAACTTTTACATCGGCTTCGTCTAGCATCAATTCCTTGAGCTTGGAAAGGAGCTCCTCATGCTCCTGGCAGGTATTCTCCACATCCAGCTTGGGTAGCCGCATGACCTTGGTGTTTTGCTTTGTCCAAAAGTGCAAGACGCTGTCAAAGCCGTTATCCTTGGAGATGATATAGTAAGCCGAGCTGCCATTTTCCCGGATGAGATATCCCAGGAAGGAGACAAGCTGAAAATCCAGGGCATTTTTTGTGCCGCTCTCCACCTTGTAGTAGCGCACCGCGGCGCGGCTTTCCAAAAGACGCCGGTGGGCATCAAAGGTGAGACGATCCGCATTTTCCGTATAAAAAATATAGACTACATCCTCCTCCGTCAGCTTTTCCAAGCCGTCAAGCCCGGAAGCGCTGACATTTTCGTAGTCAACCAGAAAAATAGACATAAAATTCAATCCTCCAAATTTGTAAGATCTGATAATAGGAAACCCGGGAGCATCAATTGAAAGAAAACCGGTTTCATGGTAAAATAAGAAAAAAGAGAGGGAGGTGGATCTGATGCAAGAGGGTAAAATTATTCAGTCTGTTGCGAAAGCCATGCGCCTTTTGGATTTGGTGGCGTCTTCCAACAGACCCATGACCCTTGCGGAAATCAGCGCGCAGACCGGCTGGCCGAAAAGCACCGTTCACGGTCTTCTCTCCACCATGCGGGAGTTCTCCACGGTGGCGCAGGACGAGGAAGGGCGGTATATGCTGGGCATCCGGCTCTTCGAGTATGGCTGTACCCTGAGCAACTCCTGGACAATTATCGAAACAGCAAAGCCCTTTATCCAGCACATTTCCTATGAGACCGGGGAAGCGGTCTTTCTCTCCATCCTGGATCGCGGCGAGGTCATTACGCTGGATCGAGCCGACAACCGCACGGGGCTGCACACAGCCGCGGAAATGGGCTGCCGGCTGCCGGTGCACTGTACTTCCCAGGGAAAGCTCTTCCTGGCCTATATGCCGGAGCACGAGCGAAAGAGCATCCTTGGCCGCACGGAGCTCAAGGCCTATACGCCTCTAACCATCACCACGCCGGAAGCGCTGCAAAAAGAGCTCTTGAAGATCCGGGCACAGGGCTATGCCATTGAAAATGGCGAGTATAAAACGGGGCTCCGTTCCGTTTCCGCGCCGATTTTTGACAAAAATGGTACCGTGCCCTACGCCATTGGAATTATCGGCATGTTCCGCCAGATTGAGTCGGAGCAGTTCAGCCGGGCAACTTCGGTGGTGCTGGAAACGGCAAAAAAGATCTCCCAGGTGCTTTGATTCCTGAAGTTGGAATTTACAAGGCGTGTAATCCGCGAAAAAGCGGAGATACTATGCTTGTAATCCAATAAAGGGGGAATCATCATGAAAACGCAGGCCAATAAGTCCATCGAGTGTACCGTTACCCAGTGCGCCCACCACTGCGACCTTGAGAACTACTGCTCTCTCGGCAAGATCAAGGTCGGCACCCACGAGTGCAATCCCACCATGGATCAGTGCACCGATTGCCTGTCCTTTATGCGCAAGTAATATGGAGCGCCGCCTTCCCAACCATGTGGGGAGGCGGCCTTCTTTAGCAGTAGAAGCAGTAGCCTGGGCCACAGCATGAGAAAAGATTGGAGCAGATGCAAAGCGCAAGGCAGAGCTGGCGGGGATCCATGTCAAAGTGGAATCCCTGCTGCTGGGTCTGGTATACCTGCCCAAAGCGTTCAATCTGTTCGCGCACATTTTGGTATTCTAGATTGCCCGGCTCCATGCGGCAGGCCTGGTTAATCTGCTCATAGCCGAGAACGCGGTTGCCCAAATTCATGTTGACCAGTGCGCTTAAATAGTACCACTCCGCGGTGCGCTTTTCCGAAGGCACCTGATTGAGCACATAGGCGGCATCCTGAAAACTGCCCATCTGGATGTAGTGCCGTGCGGTTTGATACTCCTGCGCCTGGGACTGGGATTGGCCAGACTGGTACTGATGCTGCCAGCCGGCAAAGGGATCATAACCGCTCTGGGTTGTGGTCTGCTTGGGCGGATTTTTAATCTGGTCATAGGCAGCGTTGATGTCGTTCATCATCTTTGCCGCATAGGGATCCCCGGGATTCATATCGGGGTGATATTTTTTTGCCAGCTGCCGGTAGGCGCGCTTTACCTCTTCCTCTGAGGCACCAGGCTTGAGGCCTAGAACACGATATGGATCATCAAACATGATAAGCCTCCTTGCCATTTTCGCGCGTATCCTGATAATACCGAAGCCAAACACCGGAATAAAGGATGTTGCGAAGGATATCCACATCCTGCACCAGGGGAAGGCGCTCGAATGCGTCCGTGCATTCCCCCATCAGGATTTGCAGCACAGGTAAACAGGTTGATTTAGAAAAACCATCTGATGCCCTGGTACGGAAGGGATTGTATCGCCCCGCTTTGAGATCTCCAGGAAGATCAAGCACCGCATCCAGGAGATAAATGAACCGTCCCAGCGCCATGCCCATTTGCCGCAGCAGCGGTGTCCAACGATCCTCCCGCGCCGCAAAAATCTCCTGCATCAAGGAGCCGAAGAGATTGGCGCCTGTATCCGGCTCTTGCACATCCTGCTGCTCAATGCGGTGAAGCTCCGCCAGGCACGATTGGATGGCGTTGACCTGCCGGGGATAGGCTGCTTCAATGGCAGGAAGGGAGGAGGAAAAGATACTTGCTTCCAATCTCGATAGAAGCTTTTTTTCATCCTCCCAGTCATCCATGCACTGATAGTAGGCCAGGGCGACATTCATTGCCGCAGCATAGGCGGTAAACGCATTGCGCCACTGTGCATGGGGCTTCCACGGGTGGGCAACGCAGCGGACGCTGGACGCTGCCTCTTCGGGCTCATAGAGAGAAGAGAGCAGCAGCACCAGAAAGGTCATATCGTAGTTGAGCGCAAATCGCTGGAGAGAGCCATATGTATGGCCGATCTCGCCACACAGACCGCAGTAGCAGCTGCGATACCGCGCCAGCTGCTCCTGGGTGAGAAGAGATCTGTTTGCCAAGACAAAGCCAAACATATGCGCCGGATCATCCTTTCTAAATCCCACCTATTTTACCATATTTTTCGGGAAATACAAATGAATTTTTCATTAACTCCGGGAAAATGCCTCTTTGATGATGCGGATTGGATGATACGCACGCTGATGGAGTAAACCCGAGAGCACTGCGCCGTAGAGAAACAGCAGAATGCAGAAATTGAGCCAGATGCAGGCGAGAATCAAAAGACCAATACCGCCATAGAGCTTGATATAGCCCGCAAAATGGTTTACATAAATTGAAAACAACTGAGAAATGACGATCCACCCCAGCGCCGTCAACATCCCGCTGAGCAGGCAGCACCGGAAGCGCAGCGCTCGCCGCGGGAAGAGCCAGTAGATCAGAGAAAACACCATGCCAAAAATAAGGATAAAATAGAAGAAACGCAGATGATAAAGGGCTTCCGCCAAATCCAAGGCATGGGGAAACCACCGGATGCAGGCATCCATCACGGTCTCTCCAAAGACATGCACCGTGAGCATGGTGCTCAGAGCCAGTGCCAGGAGTAGAAAGTATACAATTGACATCACTCTTCGATAGAGATACCGGCGCTTGCCATGGTGCTGCAGCACAGCGTCAAGTCCGTCGGAAATATACAAGATGCCGCGAGATGCAGACCACAGGGTGGTGACGGCCGAGAGGGAAAGGAGCGTCAGTGTACTGTTGGTACGAACGGTTTCAAAAACGTAAGTTACCACCGGGAAAAACGGTGCCGGCACAAGCTCTTCCAAAAAATCGAGCCACTGCTGCAAAGAGATGGGGAGATACGGCAGGAGTGCCAGAAAAAAGAGAACAGCCGGGAAGACGGACAGAAGAATAAAAAAAGAGGAGCTGGCCGCATAGGTGGAAGCGTTGCTCCGCGAAAACGGTGCCCAGAGGCGGCTGAGTGACCGAAGACGCTGCATGAGAAACCTCCTAAATTCCATTCTATAGACAAATGTAGCAGTGCTATGATATAATATCTTAGCACGCTTGTAAAGAGAAGGGAGCATCCTTATGAAATGTCCATACTGTGGGTATCAGGAGAGCAAGGTTGTGGATTCCCGTCACTCTGAGGATAATACCTCCATTCGCCGCCGGCGGGAATGCCTTTCATGTCAGAAGCGCTTTACCACCTATGAGACGGTGGAAAGCCTTCCCATGGTGGTTGTGAAAAAGGACAATAGCAGACAATCGTTTGACCGCAGCAAAATTCTCAACGGCATGGTACGCGCCTGTGAAAAGCGGCCTGTGGCCATGGCGGATCTGGAGCACGCAGTGGATGAAATTGAGCAGATCATCCAAAATTCCCTGGATCGTGAAGTTTCCACCGAGCGCATCGGCGAACTGGTGATGGAGCGGCTCAAGCCGCTGGATGAGGTAGCCTATGTTCGTTTTGCGTCGGTATACCGGCAGTTTAAGGATATCAATAGCTTTATGCATGAGCTGACAAAAATCCTGGAGGAACGTTAAACAACCTGATCTGCGCGGTGATATGGGATCTCAGGCGTGCTGCAGCCATGCAGCACGCTTTTTTAGAAGATATTGTAAAAATACGGCCATTCCATTTCGCGGATATGGCGTAGTGTTGCCAAGAGAGCCGCACAGGTGGGAAGAAACTCATCGTTGTCGCCCGAGCGGATGGTGATGCGAAGCCTCGCGAACTCTCCCACCACGCCGTCAATTTCATCGTGGCGAAGGACTGTGCCGAAATAGTCGCTGTGATCGTCCCAGCAGCTTGACGCCGCTTCCACGGCTTGCAGTGCTGCATCGGTATCTTCTTTTTCGGCAAGATCGTATGCCTGCACCAGGCTTTCTTCTGCGCTTTTTACGGCCTGGGTGACATAATATCCTGACCAGAGGCAAAACAGCAGCACTGCCGCAAAGATGCCGCCGCCAATGACGATGTGTCGCATATCATTTCTCCTTGATACTGAGATAGAGCGTTCCGTCCGGCGTTACGGTGAGAAGGTAGACCTCTTCAACGGTGCAGCCATGGGCGGAGAGTACGCCGTGTACCCACTGCTCACTTCGACCGGCGATGGGCAGATTTTTGCGCAGCAGCCTTCCGCTGGAGATAATGGTAACCGGAAAGGAGAGCGGCGCAGCGGTCACTGTCAAGTCCTTGGCGGTGGGCGGCTCATACTCTGGATAGAGTAAGGCGCTGATCTGACCGTTGGTTTCCAAAATCGCATATTTTACCGTGGTCAAGTCCACTACATTCTTCTCGCGCAAGAGCTCCGTAAGCTCGTCAGGCGTGATGCGCGTCTTTTTCAAGTTCTTTTGCAGCAGCGTACCATCTTCCATGAGAATGACCGGTTTTCCGCTGAAAATCCGCCGCAGTCCGGGAATATGATAGCACACCACGGACAAGAGCAATTCCGCTGCCAATATGATCAGAATGGGAATGATCCCAGAGAGCAGGGGAATGGCCAAATCCTGCATGGGAACCGAGGCCAGATCTGCAATGAGGATGGCCACTACAAATTCCAGCGGTCCCATTTCTCCCAGCTGGCGCTTTCCCATGAGCCGGATCACCGCAATGAGCAAAAAATAGAGAATTACAGTACGAATCAGGCAAATCAGCATACGCCACCCTCCATTCTATGGATGCCGGAAGTATGCCCCGTTTTGGAATGGGTCATTCAGAGCCGGCTGGAAAATGGGGGGTGTCAATCGCGCGGACCCTATGATATAATAGCTGCAACAAACCGCATGAGAGGAGGCGGCGCCTTATGGAACATACACCGGAAGATCTGGAACATTTTAGCACGCTGCAACAGGAAGAGGAGAGCCAAGGCTATACACCCCGTCCCCGCAGCCATATCATTCTCGCCTGGGTTCTTGTGCTGGTTGTTCTGTTTGCATTTTTAGGCACCTGCTATTGGCTGGCCTTTTACCGCTGAGCCATGGTGATTCTCGGTATTGATCCCGGGTATGCCACCATCGGCTTTGGCGTGGTGGTGTCGGATCGGAGCAACTATGCCCTCAGGCAATATGGCGTCATCACCACGCCGCCGGAGCTGGCCTTTCCCCAGCGGCTTCAGGTCATCTATGAGGACATGGTTCAGCTCATGGAGCAGGTTACACCGGACGCCATGGCCATAGAGGAGCTGTTCTGGGGACACAATGTGACCACAGGCATCGGGGTATCCCACGCCAGAGGCGTGATTCTTCTGGCCGCGGTACAAAAGGGGCTGCCGATCCATGAATATACGCCCATGCAGATCAAGCAGTCTGTGGTGGGCTATGGCAATGCTACCAAGCATCAGGTCATGGACATGACCCGCCGGCTTCTGCATATGAAGGCAGTGGCCAGACCCGATGACGCTGCGGATGCCATAGCCGTGGCACTTTGCCATGCCAGATCGTCTACCAGCCTGCTTCGCTGCATACCATAGTAGGAGGGGATCCCTTTGTTTTACTATCTCAACGGCATTGTCGCCGCCATGGAAGCCAATCTGGCCGTACTGGATATCGGCGGCGTTGGCTATGCCTGCCATACCACAGGCTATACGCTTTCTCAGCTACAGATGGGAAAACAGCAAAAGCTCTATACCTATTGCAACATCAAGGAGGACGCCTTTGACATCTTCGGCTTTTCCACCAGGGAGGAGCTGACCAGCTTCCAGCGGCTGCTGGGCGTTTCCGGCGTGGGTCCCAAGGCGGCACTGGCCATTTTATCCAGCACCACGCCAGAGCAGTTTGCCCTGGCGGTGATGACAGGAGATGAGAAGGCGCTCATGCGCGCCCAGGGCGTGGGCAAGAAAATGGCGCAGCGGATCATTCTGGAGCTGCGCGATAAGCTGGCAGGGGAGCTCACCAGTCTGGACGCCTCAATGCCGGCCTCTGCTGTGGTGGCGCCCGGTTCCAAGGCAAGCGAAGCAGCTGCGGCACTTGCCGCCCTGGGATATTCCCAGAGCGAAATCGGGATAGCGCTCAAGGGCGTGGATGTGGAGTCACTACCGGTGGAAGAGATTGTCCGCCGCGGCCTGCGTGCCATGGTGCGGCAGTAAAGGAGTATGGGCATGAGCTTGGAATTTTCACAGGAATTTGATGCACCGCTGGTTGCCACATCTCTGACGCCGCTGGACGATGGAGAGGTGAGCCTGCGGCCAAAGCTGCTCTCTGATTATACAGGCCAGGAAAAGGCAAAGGGAAATCTCTCCGTCTATATCGAGGCAGCGCGGCGGCGCAATGAACCGTTGGATCATGTTTTGCTCTATGGCCCTCCTGGCCTGGGAAAGACCACGCTGGCCGGCGTCATTGCCAACGAGATGGGCGTGCAGATTCGCATCACTTCCGGCCCCGCCATTGAAAAGGCAGGGGATTTGGCAGCGCTGCTCACCAACCTCAATCCCGGGGACATTCTGTTTATTGACGAAATCCACCGGCTCAACCGCGCCGTGGAGGAGATCTTGTATCCCGCCATGGAGGACTTTGCCATCGACATCATCGTGGGCAAGGGACCTTCTGCCAACTCCATCCGCCTGGATTTGCCGCGCTTCACCCTCATCGGCGCCACCACCCGGGCAGGGCAGCTTTCAAGCCCCCTGCGGGATCGCTTCGGCGTCTCCCTGCGTCTGGAGCTCTATACCACTGAGGAGCTTGCAAAAATTGTCACGCGTTCCGCAGCGCTGCTGGGCATGGAAATTGACCCGGAGGGTGCCGTGGAAATCGCCTCGCGCTCCAGGGGAACGCCGCGCATTGCCAACCGGATGCTCCGCCGCGTCCGGGACTTTGCGCAGATTTATCACGAGGGCGTCATCACGCGCGCTGCAGCGGATCACGCCCTGAGCTGCCTGGAGGTGGATCATCTGGGTCTGGATGCCACCGACCGGCGGATGCTCACCTCTATCATGGATAACTACCACGGCGGCCCCGTGGGGCTGGAAACGCTGGCCGCCACCATCGGGGAAGAGGCTGTGACGCTGGAAGACGTCTATGAGCCCTACCTGATGCAGATTGGGTTTCTCACCCGTACCCCCAGAGGGCGCTGCGTGACGGAGAAGGCCTATGCCCATCTCCATCGGACGGCGCCCCAGGGCAATCCCGAGCAATTGAGCTTTGATAGGAGAATGAACCATGGGTAAATTATTCGGAACGGACGGTGTTCGTGGCATTGCCAACGAAACGTTGACTTGTGATTTGGCCTACCGCGTCGGTCAGGCCACCGCCATCTGCCTTCGCCGCGCCAAAGGCAGTGCGCCGACAGTTGTCCTGGGCAAGGACACCCGCATTTCCTCGGATATGCTGGAGGGTGCGCTGGTCGCCGGTCTCTGTGCCAGCGGCGCCAATGCGGTGCATCTTGGTGTACTGCCCACGCCTGCCGTGGCGTATCTCACGGTGTTCTACCATGCAGATGCGGGCGTGATGATTTCTGCTTCCCACAATCCCTACGAGTATAACGGCATCAAGATCTTCTCTTCTCAGGGCTTTAAGCTCAGTGACGATCTGGAGGAGGAGATTGAAGCGCTGGTGCTCTCCGACGAGCCCTTGGCCGTGGAAAAGGGAGCGGCGCTCGGCCGGCTGCTGGAGGGACTTCCGGCATCGGAATACTATATCCGCCATTTGGCCTCTACAGTTTCGGAGCTTTCAGATCTCCATGTGCTCATTGACTGCGCCAATGGCGCGGCATCGACCACTGCCCAGCGGCTGTTCAATCGCTATAATATCAGCGCGGCCATTATCAATGACCGTCCTGACGGCGTGAACATCAACCGGGACTGCGGTTCTACCCACTTGGAGCAGCTTTCCCAGCGGGTGAAAAATGGGTACTATGATCTGGGGATCGCCTTCGACGGCGACGCGGATCGCTGCCTGGTGGTGGATGAAAACGGAAATCCTGTGGATGGCGATCAGATTATGGCCATCTGCGCAAGGCATATGCGCCGGGAAAACCGCCTCAAGGGCAATGGATTTGTGGCGACGGTAATGTCCAATCTGGGGTTACATAAGTATTGTGAAGACCATGATCTGCGGCTGCTCTGTGCCGATGTGGGAGATCGCAATGTGCTTGATCTCATGCGGCGAGAGGGCATGGTGCTGGGTGGCGAGCAATCCGGCCACGTGATTTTCCTGGACGATATGCCCACAGGTGACGGACAGCTCACGGCACTGCATTTCCTGAAGATCGTTTGTGAAACGAGGCAGCCGGTCAGCCGTCTGGCGGCGGAGGTGACCCAGTATCCCCAGGTGCTCATCAACGTACCGGCACCCCACGATTTGCAGGCACGAAAGGCGCTTCTGCATGACGCGGCGCTGCTGGAGGCCAAGGCGAAGGCAGAAGCAGTCCTGGGGAAAGAGGGACGGATTTTGGTGCGCGCATCTGGCACAGAGGCGCTCATTCGCGTGATGGTAGAAGCTCCTGAAGAAGCCGTCGCAAAGGACGTGGCGACGCAGATGGCGAATACCGTCGAAAACCTACAAAAATAAAATTCAATTTGAAATAAGATTTATTATTATTGACAAATCCGTTTCATGTGTTATAATGATTGCATCTTAATTGAATGTCCAATGTCGTGAATGATCGACAGTTTGTTCGGCAAGCACCACCCCGGCATCTGCTGGCAATTCCGCGTTCTTTTACTTCTACTTAGCGGGAATTTCATTTTATCCACTCTCTTCCCAAGAAGCGAAAGCCTTTGCGTGTACTTGAAGGGTCGTCTTATCGCGAACG
>LBJMR02800__coassemble_777_pt1 | contig 17617 bp, 14 predicted proteins | sample LBJMR02800__metabat2_low_PE_029 | metagenome-assembled genome bin LBJMR02800 | reverse complement strand
AGGCAAAATCTTTGGCCGAATGCTCTTGCCAAATTGTGCGGTGCTGCCTTAGAAATGCTGACATCCATTGCCAGCATATTCGTGAAAGGGTTACAAATAATACGCATGTACCGGATCAATTGATCGTTGAAATAGCAGGAGGGAAGAAATGATGAAGCGTACTTTGACTGCCCTGCTGGCGGCAATGCTGCTGGCGGGTGTGCTCAGCGGCTGCAGTGGATCGGTTTACTACGACGATCCCATGCCCGACGGCAATGTCTCTACCACCGACGACGGCCGCGTCAACGGCACCAACCGTTACCTGGAAGAGGATTTGCCCATGCCCAAGGCCGGGCGCAGAGCGCCCACGCCGCAGTCCGGCGCCTCCACCAGCAATGGCCTGGAGGCCGGCACCGGCATGACCGGCGGCCGGTAAAAAACGGGGAGCTGCCAATCGGCAGCTCCTTTTCTATGGCAGCACCGCACAATTTGGCAAGAGCATTCGGCCAAAGATTTTGCCTCATACGAAAGTTATAAAAGGGCGGGAATACTGTATGTATTTCCCCCTTTTATAACTGCACGGATGGGGAAAAAGATTGGGCGAAGGCCGCAGACACAATTGTGCGGTGCTGCCCTATTATTTCGTAAGATCCACCTGGCTGACGCCGTAGCGAAGATCCACGGTACATACGTCCCCTTCGCCGCAGGTAAGCTCCATTTGCCGCGCCAGGGCGGCCAAATCCTCGGACTGAAGGCTCAATTCCATATTCGCCATGCCAAGCGCCCGGAAGGTATAGATCGCCTGGCCGAAGAGCTGCACGGAAAGTCCCATGCGGCGGTAGGGTTCAGAAAGTCCCATATATTGGAGCACACCGGTCTTCTCCTCCCCGCTGCCGCTCAAAACCAGCAGTCCCACGGGCGTATGCTCGGAGTAGGCTGTGTAGGCAATCTCCCCTGCCGGCGGCTCCAGGCCGTCGATGGCCGTCAGCCCCGGCCGGAACCAGAGGTTTACGTCCTTGGCATGTCCGCCCTCCCGCCACCAGCGCTGCTTGGCCAAGGTGGAGAGATTCTCGTCCAAATGGCTGTTATCGTTGAGGAATTGGATCTCATACCGGCCATGCTCCCAGGTAATGCAGGAGACGGCGGTGTTGTCGCTGTGCGCAATGGGCGCACCGGGGAAAAGCCGCATGAGCGCCCCGCGCAGCACCGAGCCGTGGGTGAAGATCGCCACGGTCTGGCCGCTGTGGCACTCTGCCACCTCGTCCAGGGCTTCCACGAAGCGGCTGGAGTAGGTTTCAAAGTTCTCCGAGCCCTCCACCTGCCAGTGGACAGGGTCGTTATTGAATACCGCCATCTCCTCCGACTGGAAGGTATAGAGCTCGCCGAAGGTGAGATCCTCCCACACGCCCAGATTGATCTCCCGGAACCGGGGCTCCAGCTGGAGGGGCAGCCCCTTGGGGCGGTAGATGGCCTGGGCAGTGGTCTGGGTGCGGATGAGGTCGCTGGCGTAGCAGGCATCCACGGGGATGGAGGCAAAGCGGCGGGAGAGGGCGGCAATCTGCCGCTTTCCCAGGGGTGTGATGTTGCTGTCGAACTGGCCGTGGATGCGGCGATAGAGGTTGCCCTCGGCCTCGCCGTGGCGGATGAGGTAGATGGTTGTCATTTAAATCACCTGTACGTATTGAAGGATGTTGTTGCGCATTTTTTCCGCGGCCTCCCTGGCCTTTTCCCGGTAGGACATGGCGTCGCCGGATTTTTCATAGGCATAGAGGATGCTGCGTCCGGCGCAGATCACCGCGCCGTGACCGGCCAGGTCGAAGGCGTGCTGGACATCCTTGCCGTAGGCGCCCCAGCTTCCATAGCCGGGCACCAGGAAGAAGAGGCGGTCGTACTTGCGGCGGAAGCGCTTTAAGAAGTCCGGCTGGGTGCCGGAGATCACCACGCCGATGCCCATATAGCCGCTCTTGCCAAACTTCTCCCCGCACCAGCGCATGGCAAGATCCATCATCACCTGGTAGACCACCCGGTCGCCGGAGATGAGATCCTGCACCTCCCGGGCGGACTTGTTGGCGCTGCGCGCTAAGAGAAAGAGGCTCTTATCCTGGGCAAGATAGGGCAAAAGCGGCTTGGTGCCGTCGCTTCCCTGGTAGGCGAGAATCCCCAGGCCGTCGCAGGCAAGGGGCGGCTCCAGGTGCTTCTCTCCCAGGGTAAAGCCGCCGAAGCAGCTTTTGGCCAGGGCTTCGCCGGTGGCAGGCGCGGCGGCGGCGCTGGTGTCCAAAAGGACATAGTACCCCAGCTCGCGGGCATAGCCGAGGGTCTTCTCCAGGGCTTCCATGCCGGCGCTGCCCAGGGCGGCATAGCAGGCCTGCTGCACCTTCACCGACGGGACAATGTCCTGGAGGGCTTCGAGAATGCCCCGGGAGAAGTTCTCATAGGCCAGCGCCAGCGCCGCCAACGTCTCCCCTCTCTGCGCCACGGCCTGCTCGATCAGCTGGGGCGGCAGACGGTCTGCCACCGGATCCAGGCTCACCATGGAGGGGTTTTTCTTATCGCGGATGCACTGCTGCAAGCGGTCAATGGACATCTGGCACCATCCTTTCCAAAGGCATTTCCATGGAATCTATTATACCCCGAATCCCCCGCCGCCGCAAGGTGGACTTGCAGCAGCGAGGGATCCCGCAGGGATCGATCTCCAATCGACCCCTGCGGGCGGCGGCATGAGGGCATGCCGCCCTACAGACACAGTGCGTAGAAGAAACAGGGGCGCTGCGGCGCAGCGTCCCCTTTCTCGATTATCCGCGCTTCCAGCGAACGCCGCCGGGGATATCCATGAGCTCGATGCCTTCGGCCTTGAGCTCGTCGCGCAGGCGGTCGGCCTCGGCGAAGTTCTTGGCCTTCTTGGCATCCTGACGCGCCTGGATCTTGGCCTCCACGGCCGGGTCACTCTCGCCGGTCTCCGAGAGGATGGTGAAGGCGCCGGCCTTGGGCGCGGCGGAGAGCTCCTTGCGCTTCTTGGCAGCCTTCTCCAGAAGATCCAGGCTCAGCACCTGGTCAAAGTCGGAAATCAGCGCCAGCTTGGTGGCATCGTTGGTCTTGGCCTTGAGGGCATCGTAGACGGCGGTGATGGCAAGGGAGGTATTGAGATCGTTGCTCAGCGCGGCAACAAACTTCTCCTTGCAGGCGTCGAAGGCGGCATGATCCACTTCCTCGCCGCTGTCGGGGTTGAGGGCGGCAATCTTGGCCACCAGCTTGCCGTAGGTCACCATGGCGTTGTCCAGGTTTTCATAGGAGAAGACCAGGTTGCGCCGGTAGTGGGACTGCAGGCAGAAGAGCCGGTAGGCCAGCGGGTCATAACCCTTGGACTCCAAGAGGCTCACCGTGAGGAACTCGCCCTTGGACTTGGACATCTTGCCGGAGGTGGTGTTGAGGTGGTGGACATGGAACCAGTAGTTGCACCACTTGTGCCCCAGGTAGCTCTCAGACTGGGCGATCTCGTTGGTGTGGTGGGGGAAGGCATTGTCAATGCCGCCGCAGTGGAGATCCAAATATTCGCCCAGGTGCTTCATGGAGATGCCGGAGCACTCGATGTGCCAGCCGGGATAGCCCACGCCCCAGGGAGAATCCCACTTGAGCGCCTGATCCTCAAACTTGGACTTGGTGAACCAGAGGACAAAGTCGTTCTTGTTGCGCTTGTTGGGATCCCCCTCCACGCCCTCGCGGACGCCCACGGCCAAGTCCTCCATGTCGTGGTCGTTGAAGATATAGTACCGCTCCAGCTTGGAGGTGTCGAAGTAGACGTTGCCGCCGGCCAGGTAGGCGTAGCCCTTCTCCAGAAGCCGGGTGATGATCTTGATATACTCGTCGATGCAGTTGGTGGCGGGCTCCACCACGTCGGGCGTCTTGATGTTGAGCTTGGCGCAGTCGGAGAAGAAGGCGTCGGTATAGAACTTGGCGATCTCCATGACCGTCTTGTGCTCGCGCTTGGCGCCCTTGAGCATCTTATCCTCGCCGGTGTCAGCGTCGGAGGAAAGGTGACCCACGTCGGTGATATTCATGACCCGCTTCACCGGGTAGCCCAGATACCGGATGGTCTTTTCCAGCACGTCCTCCATGATATACGACCGGAGATTGCCGATGTGGGCAAAGTGATACACCGTAGGGCCACAGGTATACATGCGAACAAGGCTGGGATCCCGGGGAATGAATTCCTCTTTCTTTCTGGTGGCAGAATTGTATAAATACATGTTGCTCCTCCTTTAGTAAGCTTGCATAGGTTTCTCATATTCTTACCGGGCATTGGTGCGCCGCTCCAGCTGGCGCATGGCGTGCTCCAGGGTGGCCAGGCGGTTTTTGACCTGGTCGAGCTCCAGCTGCACCGGGTCGGGGGTGTGGATGTGGTCGAGCTTCTCGCCGCAAAGGCGCACCACCCGCCCCGGGACGCCCACCACTGTTGCATTGTCGGGCACCTCCCGCAGCACCACGGAGTTGGCGGCGATGCGCGCGTTGTTGCCCACCCGGAAGGGGCCGAGCACCTTGGCGCCGCTGCCCACCACCACATTGTTCCCCAAGGTGGGGTGGCGCTTGCCCACGTCCTTGCCCGTGCCGCCCAGGGTCACGCCCTGGTAGAGCAGGCAGTCGTCCCCGATGACGGCGGTCTCCCCCACCACAATGCCCGTGCCGTGGTCAATGACCAGGCGGCGGCCGATGGTGGCGCCGGGGTGGATCTCAATGCCGGTTAAAAATTTGGAAAACTGGCTGATGAGCCGGGCGAAAAACTTCATCCCGTGGGTATGCAGCCAGTGTGCCATGCGGTAGTGCAATGTCGCATGGAGTCCGTTGTACAATAGCAGCACTTCCACCGCGCTTCTCGCGGCGGGGTCGTTGCGCTTGTATGCCCGGATGTCCTCTATGAGTCCCATAGACATGCCTCCAAATACAAAGCCCACCTCTTGACTTCTGCAAGAGGCGGGTAAATACTCGCGGTTCCACTCTTTTTTCTCACTTTCAGCCTTGACGCGGCCAGACGGGGTCTCCCCTCGCTCCCGAACGCACGTTCCCGCCGACTCCCCTGCCTCCGCTTGCAGCCGGTGACGGAAGCTCTCTGTAAGGTGCCCTTGGCGGTACTCTTTTCGATCAACGCGATATCCACTTTTCTTTAGTATATTACCATCGACCGTCTCTTGTGTCAAGGATGTTATTTTCTGGGTGGAAATATACGGCGTTCCTCCAAAATTTGCCGCATTTGTTCCACTCTCGCGTCCCAGGAGCTGGCGCGGCCGGCCTCGATGCGCGCTTCGCGCAGGTCGGTGTCGTGCTCCCTGAGGGCGTTCTGGCAGCACTGGGAGAAGCTTGCGGCGTCGGGGGCGACGTGAATAAGCCGCGCATACTGCAAAACCTGCTCGGGCTGGGGCGTGGAGACGATGGGCTTGCCGGTGGCCAAATACTCGTAGAATTTCAGCGGGCTCACGTCCCGGCTCAAATCCCCCGCGGCAAAGACGTTGAGGCACACGTCGAACTGCGCCAGGTACTTGGGAAGCTGCTCGTTTTTCCGAATTCCGAGGAAATGGCAGTTGGAAAGTGCCTTGAGGGGCGCCAGGTTGGCGCCGGGCTTCTCCCCGCCGATGAAGACGAAGCTCCACTGGGGATGCTCCCGAGCTGCTCGTTCCAAAAAGCCATACTCAATGCAGGGCTGGAGCGCTCCCACAAAGCCCAGAATGGGATGGGGAATGGCCTTGAGATCCTCGGGGCAGGGCTGCTCCCGGGAGCCCTCCAGAAAGCGCTCAAAGTTGGCGCCGTTGGGGATGAAGGCAGCGGTGGGATTATAGCGCTTGAGGTCGTCGGCCAGGGACTGGGCGGTGGCGAAGACCTGGTCTGCCTTGCGAGCGAGATCGGCCTCCATCTCATCGACCACCTTGGGATCCATCAGGCCGCCGTAGGCCGAGTGGCGATCCACGCAGTCGTAGACGAGGGCGCTGTGGGGCACCAGATCCACCAAGTCGGCACAGACGGGGCTGTAGACCCAGAGGATGGGGGTTTCAAAGCCGTGCTCGGCCATCTTTTTGCGCAGATACCGGGCGATTTTGTGCTGGTTGATCCGGTTAATAAAGCGGTACTTATTGAAAAAGGGCAGCACCGGCGGCAGAGCGCACACCGTGAGGCCGGGGCGGATGGTCTCCTCCGGCTGGCGATAGGCCTTGAGCTTCTCCTTGGCCGCGCCGTCCTTGAAGGGAGCAATGTAGGTGACCGAGGGGTCAAAATACAAGATTTCAAAGTCGGTCAGGCGCTCCATCACCTGCTGCTTGCGGGTGGGAATGGGATGCCAGGGGGAAGTGGCAAGGCAGACAATCTGTTTCATCGAAATTCCTCCAAAAGCCGTCGGGCGGCCTGTTCATTCTCCTCGGCCAGGGCGCGCAGAGCCGCGGCGTCGTCGCGTCCCGTCTGTGCCAGGGCTTCCTCCAGCATGGGCATCAGCCGCGCCTGGCTGACCTCCTCCAGGGGGAGATACCGCGTCTGGTGGAGGTAGTCCAGGAAGCCTGAGACCTTGGGATCATACACCACGCCCACCAGGGGCACGCCCTGGCCGGCGGCAAAGATCAGCGCGTGCAGGCGCATGGACACCACGGCCTCCATGGCTCCCATCATGCCCACGATGAGGTGGCCGTCGTGGGGCGCGGAGACGATGTGGTGGGGGCAGTCCACCATAGCCGCCACCTGCTCGGCCACCGCCCTGTCCCGCTTGGGCTCCAGGGCGAAGAACACGGGAACCATTCCTTTCTCTTCATAGCACCACCGGGCGGCGGCGGCAAAGACCGGAAGCTTTTCCTCCATGCCCTGCCAGGGGCGCAGCACGAACAAGACATGCTTCTCGTCCGGGGCGATTCCCTGGGTGCGGAGGAAGGCTTCCACCGCCTCGGGCGGCGCGGGATCCAAGAGGAGCGCGGGGTCGGCGGTAATGGAAATCTTCGGGCGGGTGACGCCCATCTCCTGAAGCTCCCGGGCGCTGCCGGGCTCCCGGAGGGTGATGGCGTCCACATACTGGTTGATGGTTCTTCCCGCCGCCCGGCGGTTGGCCGGCGAGGACACAGGGCCGATGCCGCAGCCATACATGAGCACCTGATTGCCCCGCTTCTTGGCCAGGGCAATGTTGGAGAGATAGTACTGAAGGCTCCTGGTGCTGGTGACATCCTGGATGAGGCTGCCGCCGCCGTTTACATAGAGCTTCGTCTTGCCCATGCGCCGGAAGAAGCCCCAGAAATCAAAGGTGTGGATGGCGCCTACCCGGTACCGCAGCCGCGTCTCCTTGGGGTTTCTCGAGAGGACGTAGATGGGAAGATCCGGGTCGATATGGCGCATCTGCTGCAAAATGGCCTCGAGGATGCTGTCGTCCCCGGCATTGCCCTTTCCGTAGGCGCCGCAGATGAGCACACCGTCCCGCTTGCCGGGATTGCGCCGGGCGCGGCGGAGGAGAATCTCGTAGATTTCCCGCTGGCGGCTCACCGTGGCATCCACCGAGAAGTGCGTCGAGGCGCGGTGGTAGAGGGCTTCCCCCAGCCGCGCCCGCAGGGCGCTGTCCTTGGCCAGCAAGACCATGTGGGCGGCCAGCTGGGCGTGATTCTGCGCCTCAAAGAGCAGGCCATAGACGCCGTCCTGGATGAGGTACGGCACGCCGCCCACCCGAGAGGCGATGGTGGCACAGTGCATTCTGGCGCCCTCGGTGAGGGCGTAGGGGAAGGTCTCGGAGAGGGAGGTCAGGGTATTGACGTCGATGGCATGATAAAAGCTGTCGGTGTCCTCCACCCAGCCGGCGAAGACATACTTGCCCTCAGGGCAGCACTCCTTGGCCAAGGCCTCCAGCATGGCGCGCTGCTCGCCGTCGCCGGCGATGACCAGCCGGATGTTCTCCACCGATTGACAGGCCAGGCCGAAGGCGCGCACCAGCGTGGCCACGTCCTTCACCGCCGAGAGCCGCGCGGCAATGCCGAAGACCACGTCCTCCGCCCCGGCGGAGAGGCCGATGCTCTCAAAGTATTCCGCCCGGCTCATCCGGGGCGTCACGGGGGTGAAGTCCACGCCGTTGTAGATGGTGAACATAGTCTGCGGATCGAAACCCCGGGAGATCAGGAGATCCGCCATGGCGTCGGACACGCCGATGTGGTAGGGAATCCGCCGGACGCAGACGGTGTTGATGGTGCCGTAGGTGAGGCGGTGGAAGGGACGTCCCAGGTAGTCCAGGCGGTAGTCGCTGTGCACCGTGGTGACCATGGGCACATCCACCTTCCGCTGCAGCATCGTCCCCAGAAGATTTGCCCGGGAGCCGTGGCAGTGGACGATCTCAAAGCCCTCCGTCCGAATCATCTCGGCCAGGGTGCGCACCACCGCAAAGAGGTTTCCCTGGGTGATGACCAGGGTATCAATGCCCATCTCCCGTGCCTCCTGGGCGAAGGGTCCCTCCAGAAAGCAGACCAGCCGCACCGTCTCGGTGCGCCCCAGCCCCTGGAGCAGGCTCAGGACATGGGTCTTCGCGCCGCCCACGTCGCCGCCGGAGATGAGATGCATGATTTTCATGGAATCGCTCCTTTTGAAAAAAGCTATCTTTTATTGTGTATCATGGCCGGAAAAAAGTCAATGCAAAAAGCGAATTCCTTCCGCTTGACAGGGATTTTCCACCCGGTATAATAGAATCAGAATGGAAAAAGGAGGCATGCCCCATGCGACAGGATTTCTGCCCCCGGTGCGGAAGCGCCATCGACCCCAAGACCAACCGCTGCCCCGACTGCAGCCAACGCAGCAGCCAGGGCATTTGGATTGCCCTGGCTGTGATACTCGTATTGGCCGCGGCCGGCCTGTGGCTTTGGAATACAACACCAGCCCTCTCGGATTCCCTGACCTCTCTCAAGGATCAGGTCGTGGCCTTCTTTGCCCCCGAGCCGGAGCCGGAGGTGCCTCAGCGGGTGCAGGAGGCGCTGGACAGCGCCGCTTCCCTGGCAGAGGAGGCTGTGGGCGAATATATGCTGACGTCGGATGAGGCGGAAGCAGCGCTGAAAGCCGCGGAGGAATACTTGGAGAACAGTTTCAGCTCCCCTGAAAGCCTGCGAAGCTGCCTGGCTGACGACGGCTACGGCGAAGAGGCCTGTGACTATGCCGTGGCAAACTGCGGCGCCGACTGGAAAGAGCAAGCCGTCTACGTCGCCCAGGATCTTGTCTCTTATTATTACTTGAGCTACGCCCAGCTGGTGCTGGATTTGGAGCAGAGCGGCTTTACCAGCGAGGACGCCGCCTACGGCGCCGACCACTGCGGCGCTGACTGGATGGAGGAGGCCACCCTCACTGCCATGTACTTCCTGTCGGAATACCCCGACGAGGACACAGACGCCATTATCCAGCGGCTGCTGGAGATGGGCTACACCGAGGAAGAAGCCCAGTACGGCGCGAAGATGGCTTTTGAGACAAGCAGCGACTAGCTGCCGTAGACTTCCTCCACCAGCGCCGCTGCCATGCTGGCCGCCGCACCCCGGGAGACCTGCCCTTCGGGCAGCTCCAAGCCGGACGCCGCCTGAGCTTCCATGGCCTCGGCGACGCACGCCTCCGTCCAGCTGCGGGAAAGGCCGTAGGCAGCTGCTGCCGCGTCCAGGATCTCCTGGGCTTCGGCCTGGGTGATTTTGTCCTGGGGGCGGAAGGCATCGGATTCGGCGAGCCATCCGGCATTCCAGGCGCTTTCAATGGGCGCATAGTACCACTGCCCCGCCTCCACGTCGGCATAGGGCAGCGCCGTCCCGGTCTCCTCCTCCTGCCCTGCCAGGCTCCGCGCCAACATGGCCGTGAAGTCTGCCCGGCTGGCGGCGTTTTCGCCGGAGAAGGCGCCGGTGCCGCCGCCGCTCAAGGCGCCATAGCGCGTGAGGGTCTCCACAGCGTCCTCATACCACTTGCCCGCGATGTCGGCATAGCTTGCGTAGGTGGGTGAGGGTTCCGTATTCTCGGCCAGCCCCAAGGTCTCAAAGGCAAATCCATAGTAGTCGGTGCCCAGGATGGACGAGGCCACCAAAAATTCGTTGTTCACCGCCTGAATCAGCGTATTCAGGCGGTTTTCGTCGGCCTGCCCGCTCCAGGTGGCCTGGCCGGTGGAGGCATTGTAGACAAGGCCGTCGGTGAGGAAGCTGCCGTCCTTGAGCACTGCCAGATGCTCGCCCGGCGCCAGGACGTCCCGGCCGGTGAGCAGGCGGGAATCGTAGGAAAAGCCGAAGAGATTTAAAAGCGTGGGCAGGATGTCCTGGGTGCAGCAGTAGTCCTCCACCACCACCGGCTCGTCCATGCCGCCGTTCCAGCAGAGGAAGCTATTGCGGTACTGCCAGAACGGCTCTGACGTGGCATCCCCCGCTAACGCGGCATAGTCTTCCTCGGTGAGGCCGTAGGGCATATGGTCGCCGGTGAGCACCACCACGGTGCGCTCGGCGATTCCCGCCTCCTCCAGCCGCTGGAGCAAGTAGGTCATGGCCTTTTCCAGTTCCAGCTGGCAGGCGATGTAGGCGCGAAGCGTCTCCGAGCCCGGAAGATCCGCCACCAGCCCTTCATTCTGGATGCTCATGGCATTGTCGGTGAAGTTATAATCGGCATGGCCGGAATAGGTCATATAGTAGGCGTGAAACTCCGGCTCCTGGAGGTAGTCGTCCACGGTCTTCTCCATCATCTCCAAGTCCGACGTGGGCGTGCCGGGCTCCATGTCCAGGCCGAAGTCCAGGGCTTTGAAGGTATAGCCCATGTTGGTGTGGGTGTTGACGCGGTTATAGAAGGTGCCCACATTGTTGTGATAGGCGTAGGCCGGAAGCCCCTGATCGGCGTAGATGTGCCCCAGGCAGAAGGGCAGATAGTTCTCCATGGACACGGCAAAGCTCATGCGGCTCATGTCCGGCATGAGTCCCATGCACAGGGCGTACTCGCCGTTGGTGGTGAGGTTGGGGAAGCTATTATAGAAGTTTTCAAAGACGAAGCCCTCCTGGCTCATGCGGTAGAGGGTGGGCGTCAAGTCTGGGTCGATGAGATAGTTGGAAAAGGCCTCGGCGCAGACCACGATGAGGTTATATCCCGCAAAATAGCCGGTATAGTCGTTCTTTGCCGTGCCTGAGAGGGTGGAAAAATAGGCAGTAAGGCTTTGAAGCGCCTGGTCGTCCGTGGCGGACGCAAGAACGTCAAAGTCCAGCTCGGGCAGGATGTTGCGCTGTGTCTCCTCTTCCCCTTCGTCGAGATCCACCGGCGCGGAGAGCTGCTCGGAAAGGCTGCCGGAGACGGCGCTTCCCTGGCGGCGCAGGTCAAGGAGCTCTGCGGTGAGAATGCCGAACTGTTCCGCCCAGCGATCCACCGTGGCTGTGGAATTGGCAAAGAGGGCGGCGGGACTCTGCGCCCCGCTCCCCAAGAGAGGCAGCGCCGCCCAGGTGCCCACGGCCACTGCCGCGGCGGTCAGCACCAGCGCCCCCTCCTGCCGCCAGGAGACCACCGCCGGAATCTCGAAACGGCGGCGGAGGATGTGGCTACCCACCACCGGCACGAGCATGGCAAGGAGCCAGAGGAGCTTCCTGCCGATGGCAGCGATGGCGATGCCCCAGAAGGCCGTGATCGCCTCGCCGCCCATGGAGACGAAGGCCATGGACAGGAGTGAGCCGAAGATTTCCTCATAGACGATCTGCACGGCATAGACGAGAAACAGCGCCGGGGGCAAAATCCAAAATAGGATCCGTCCCGCCCGGCCTGGAAGCCCCGTCAGCGCCGTGAGCAGCGCCGCCACGGCCAGAGAAAAGCCCACCATGGGCAGCGCCCGGGACAGCGGCAGCGACGCCGAAAGGTGCATGAGCAGCTCCCAGAAGAGAATCGTTCCCAGCCAGTAAGCTAGAGACAACAGCAGTCGTTTCACCAAGGTTCCTCCTTCTCCGGGAATCACAGGATAAATCAGCCAATATGATACACGATTCCCCGCGGAAAATCAAAGGAGATTCTGTAGCCAAATTGTAAAAAATACAGGCGCGCCGCCAGGGCGCGCCTCAGCGCTGAAATTTGTACTGCATCTGTAGGTGCGGCACGGGCGGCCATAAAGGCCGCCCCTACGGCACCGCCAGAAGGGTCTGGGCGATCACCACTATAGCTCCAGCTTTTGGGCAAGCGCTTCGAAGCTGTCCACGAGGAAGTCGGCGCCCGCTGCCAGGAGCTCATCCCGATCCCGGTAGCCCCAGGTGACGCCGGCGGCCACGAAGCCCATCTGCGAGGCAAAGGCCATGTCCGTATCGCCGTCGCCCACAAAGGCGATCTCCGCGGGTTCGAGCCCCAGCGTCTCGCAGGCCAGCTTTCCGGCGTCCAGCGCCGGCTTGAGAGGCCGGGCACCATTGTTGCCCCAGAGGAACGCCCAGGAAATGTCGGGGAAATAGTGCGTTATCACCCGGTTGGCCGTGGTCTCGGTCTTGTTGGAGATGATGGCCATGGGGATTCCCTGGGATTGAAGCTTGGTCAAAAATTCCTGCACACCGGGAAAATACGCCGTATGCACGGTGCAGTGGGCGGGATAATAGGCAAGGTAGGCCGACAGCGCCTGCTGGTAGACCTCCGGCGCGGTGCCTTCCGGCACGGCCTGGTCAAAGAGGCGGCGGATTCCGTGCCCCACCAGGCGGCGGTAGACCGCCCGGTCATGGGTGGGAAGACCCACCTGGGAAAGGCCATGGTCGGCAGCGGCGGCGATATCCCCCAGGGTGTCGAGAAGGGTGCCGTCCAGATCAAAGAGAACCGCTTTGGGTTTCATGGTGCGCCTCCTTACACAGTCAGCTCCGGCTGCTCGTCGCTGAGAACGGCCTGGTAGCGGCGGCGGATGGGCTCCACCACGTCCCGGTCAAATTCCTCCACCTGGGCAGGGCACCGGCCGATGTAGGCCGCGGGATCCATATGCGCCAGAATCTCCTCCTTGGTGAGGCCGAACATGGGATCCCCGGCGATGCGATCCACCAGGTCGTTCTGGCCGCCCTCCTCCTTGACCACCTTGCCCGCGGCCACAGAGTGGATGCGAATGCGCTCGTGGAGCGCCTGCCGGTCGCCGCCGCGCTTGACGGCGTCCATCATGATATTCTCCGTGGCCATGAAGGGAAGCTCCTCCCGGAGGTGCCGCTCGATGACCTTGGGATAGACCTTGAGGCCGTCGGTGACGTTGAGGTAGATCTGCAAAATGGCGTCCACCGCCAAAAACGCCTCGGGGATGGAGATGCGCTTGTTGGCAGAATCGTCCAAGGTGCGCTCAAACCACTGATTATAGGACGTGAAGGCGGGGTTGAGGGCATCCACGATGACATACCGCGCCAGGGAGCAGATGCGCTCGCAGCGCATGGGGTTGCGCTTGTAGGGCATGGCCGAGGAGCCGATCTGCTTTTCCTGGAAGGGCTCCTCCATCTCCTTGAGATGGGAGAGGAGCCGCAGGTCGGTGGCAAACTTGCCGGCCGACTGGGCGATACCAGAGAGAGTGGCCAGGACGTTGGCGTCCATCTTTCTTGAATAGGTCTGGCCGCAGACCGGCACCACCTTTTCAAAGCCCATCTCCTGAGAGACCAGCTTTTCAAGCCGGCGCACCTTCTCCTGGTCGCCGCCAAAGAGCTCTAGGAAGCTTGCCTGGGTGCCGGTGGTACCCTTGACGCCGCGGAACTGAAGAGAATCGATGCGGTGCTCCAGCTCCTCTAAGTCCATCACCAGCTCGTTGCCCCAGAGGGTGGCGCGCTTGCCCACGGTGGTGAGCTGCGCCGGCTGGAAGTGGGTAAAGCCCAGGGTGGGCATGGCGCGGTACTCCATGGCGAACTTCGTGAGCCGGTCGATGAGGTTTACCAGCTTGCCCCGCAGCAGCTCCAAGCCCTCGCGCATCAAAATCACATCGGTATTGTCACCCACAAAGCAGCTGGTGGCACCCAGGTGAATGATGGGCATAGCCGTGGGGCACAGGTCACCGAAGGCGTGGATGTGCGCCATGACGTCGTGGCGGAGCTGGCGCTCGTAGCGGGCGGCCGCTTCATAGTCGATATCGTCCTTGTGCTGCTCCATCTCGTCGATCTGCGCCTGGGTGATGGGCAGCCCCAGCTTCATCTCCGCCCGCGCCAGGGCAATCCAGAGCCGGCGCCAGGTGGTGAATTTCTTGTCCGGGGAGAAGAGATAGAGCATCTCCCGGCTGGCATAGCGGCTGGAAAGGGGGCTCTCGTAAAGATTGGTGGCCATAGTGGATCCTCCTACTGTTGCGAATTCATTTTTTGTTTATTATAGCGCCATCGACGCCAATGGGCAAGTTTTTTGCCTGCTTGCAGTTGCATTTTCCCGCTGCTTCCATGGCGCCCCGGTTTTCTCATGATTTGCCGCCTGTTTTTCGTGGAAATCTGTAAAATTTCTATGACGCAGGGGAGAAAAAAAGCGAATCGCTCTTGCATCCTCAGGCGGATTTCGGTATAATGAGCAAAGTATCGCCGCGGGCGAAACGTAAGTTATTGTATGAGAGGAATGAACCACATGAGCGCATCTCGCGAAAAGAAAAAGCGGCAGTCTGATGCGGGCAGCAATGGAGCAGCTTCTGTCAATGCCTCCAAAAAGGGCTTGGGGAAAACTGGGAAAACCGTTCTCTATGCCATTCTCGCCGTTGTCGTGGTAGCGGCCATCGTCTTCTTCGGCATGGTCAGCACCGGCTTTTTCGTCACCCATACCGTTGCCGCAACCGTGGGCGGCCACGATCTGTCCCCTGCCATGGTCAACTATTTCTATAACACCGCCTATCAGAACATGGCGGACTCCATGGGCGACTACCTCAGTGTCATCATCGACACCGAAAAACCGCTGGACGATCAGCCCTACATGACTGACGAGTTCGACACCTGGGGCGACTATCTCACCGACACTGCCCTCAAGAGCGCCCATGAGGTCTACGCTGTTTACGACGAGGCCATTGCCAATGGCTATACCCTCAGCGAGGACGAGCAGGCCAGCATCGACAGCCAGATTGATATGCTGGATCTCTACGGCTCCGTCTCTGGCTACTCCAGCGGCACCGCCTACCTGGCCGGCCTCTACGGCAATGGCAGCACCGTGGACTCCTATCGGGAATACCTGACCATCAACATGATTGCCAGTTCCTACGCCCAGCAGATCTACGACGGCTATACCTATACCGCCGAGGATCTGGATGCCTACTACCAGGAAAACACCCAGGATTTTGACGCTGTGACCTTCCGCGTCTACTCCATCAACGTGCCCACCGCCGAAGAGGGCGAGGAAGTGGACACCGAGGCCGCCCTGGCCGAGTGCGAGACCAAGGCCAAGGAAATGGCCGAGGCTTCCCAGGGCGATGAGCAGGCTTACCTGGACTACACGGTGGAGCTTGCCGACGAGGACAGCAAGGAAACCTATGAGGATGACACCACCACCCTCCGGGAGGACTACACCCTCTCCAACTGCCTGGAGCTCTACCGCGACTGGCTGGCCGACAGCAGCCGCCAGCCCGGCGACACCACCTATGTGCAGAACGAAGAGACCGGCTACTATGTGCTCTACTTCGTGGGTCAGGTGGATCGCACCTATCAGCTGCCCAACGTCCGCGACATTCTGATCCCTGTCAGCGACACCACCGATGAAGAGGCCATGGCCACTGCCAAGGAAAAAGCGCAGACGCTGCTGGATGACTTCCTCGCCGGTGACGACGTCTCCGAGGACGCCTTTGCCGCCCTGACCGAGGAGGACACCTCCATGACCGGCACCCTCTATGAGAACCTGGTGCCCGGCACCATCACCGACGAGGTGGACAGCTGGTGCCAGGAGGAGGGCCGCACCGCCGGGGACACCAACATCTTTGAAGGCACCGACGGCTACCATGTGGTCTACTTCAGCGGCTATGGCGACGTGTACCGGGACTACCTGGTGGAAAACACCATGCGCAGCAACGACTACTCCGAGTGGCAAACCGGCGTGGTTGGCGAAGCGAGCTACACCACCTACGGCTTCGGCATGCGCTTCACCTCCAAGCGCTGACGCTAACACCAAGGGGCTGCCTCCATTCTGGAGACAGCTCCTTTCTGATTCCATGCTTTCGGAAAGGAAGAAACCAATGCAAGAGGCATTCGTCAGAACCGCCATGCTCCTGGGAGAGGATGCCATGGCGGTGCTAGCGCAAAAACATGTGGCCGTATTCGGCCTGGGGGGCGTGGGCAGCTTCTGCGCCGAAGCCCTGGCGCGGGCGGGTGTGGGCGCCCTCACCCTGGTGGACGACGACACTGTGGCCGAGAGCAACTTGAACCGCCAGCTGGTGGCGCTCCGCTCCACCCTGGGCAGACCCAAGGCCGAGGTCATGGCCGCCCGCATTCAAGGGATCAACCCCCAGTGCCGCCTGCGGGTGCTGGCCAAGCGCTACACGCCGGAGACCCGGGAGGAATTCTTCGATCAACCGCTCCACTATATCGCCGACTGCATCGATTCGGTGGGCTGCAAGGTGGATCTCATCGCCACAGCTCTGGAGCGGGGCATTCCCATCCTCAGCGCCATGGGCACCGGCAACAAGCTCGACCCGGGAAAGCTCACCTTCACCGATCTCGCCAAGACCTCGGTTTGCCCCCTGGCACGGGTCATGCGCCGGGAGCTTAAAAAGCGGGGCATTGTCCACCACCAGGTGCTCTACTCCACCGAGGAGCCCATCCGCTGCCCCGGCGCCACTGTGCCCGGCTCCGTGGCCTGGGTGCCCAGCTGCGCGGGACTGATGATGGCGGGAAAGATTGTGCTTTCCCTCACCAAGGCCTAGGCCAAAGCCCCATAAAGGCAGAATAAAATCGCCCTTCCCTGGAAAACCTTCCAGAGGAGGGCGATTTGCTTTGAAGAATTGGAAATCCTATCTGCCCTTTTGCCTGGCCGGGGCGGCTGCGGGGCTCATCAATGGGTTTTTCGGCGCGGGCGGCGGCATGGTACTGGTGCCCCTGCTCATCCACCTGGGGAAGCTCCCCGACAAGGAGGCCTTTGCCTCCTCCATCGCCATCATTCTGCCCCTTTGCCTGGTGTCGCTCTTTGTCTACGGCGCCTCGGGTTCCCTTCCCCTGGCGGAAGCCTGGCCATACCTCTTGGGCGGCCTGGGCGGCGGATTGCTGGGCGGGCTTCTCTTCCGGCAGGTGAAGCCCAAGCTCCTCCACCGCCTGTTCGGGATCATCATCGTCTGGGGCGGGGTGCGATTGCTATGGTAATGGCCATCTTGATTGGGCTCGCCTGCGGCGTGCTCTCGGGCTTCGGCATCGGCGGCGGCTCCCTTTTAATGGTGTATCTCACGGCATGGGTCTCCATGGCGCAGACTGCCGCCCAGGGGATCAATTTGCTCTACTTTCTCCCCACTTCCCTGGGAGCGCTGATTTTTCACATCCGCAACAAAAAGATCGCCTGGCGCGCCGTGATCCCCGCGGCGCTCTGCGGCGCTGCCGCCGCCGCCCTGGGCGCCAGTCTGGCAGTGGGGTTGGAGATGGGGCTCCTGCGGAAGCTCTTTGGCGGGTTTCTGGTGATTGTGGGGATTTTGGAGTTTTTTCGTAAGCCCAGGGAGGCATAGGCACGGGTCGATCGGAGATCGACCCCCAGCGTGTCGAAAAAGTCTTTTCGCCACGCTGTGCGGATTTTG
>LBJMR02800__coassemble_731_pt1 | contig 18756 bp, 8 predicted proteins | sample LBJMR02800__metabat2_low_PE_029 | metagenome-assembled genome bin LBJMR02800 | reverse complement strand
CATAAAGGCCGCCCCTACGGCAAAACCGGGAGCGTACCCGTAGGGGCGGCAATCTGCCGCCCGGCGGCCTCTGGCCGCTTCGCGGCGCGGGTCGATGAGGGCATCGACCCCTACAAGGTTCCGCCGCACCCGATATCCACGCAAAGGAGGTCTTTTCGTGCTTAAGCTGCTCCACGGTGCTGATTTTCACCTGGATTCCCCCTTCGCCGGCCTGACGCCCGAGGCGGCGCAGGCGCGGCGGCGCCTCCAGCGGCGGCTTCCCCTGGAGCTGGCGGCGCTGTGTAAAAGGGAGAAATGCGACCTGGTGCTCCTGGCCGGGGATCTCTTCGATTCCGGGCGCGTGACCCCCGAGAGCGTGGAGGCTTTGCAGCAGGGGCTGGAGGAGAGCGCCGTGCCGGTGTTCATCGCCCCGGGCAACCACGACTATTTCTCCCCCCTCTCTCCCTGGCAGCAGTTTCCCTGGCCGGGAAATGTGCATATTTTCTCCGGCGCCTGGTCGTCTTTCTCTCTGCCGGACATCTCCGTGCGGGTCTGGGGCGCGGGATTCCAAAGCCCCCATGAGGAGGCGGCGCTGGGTAGCGTAGAGCGGGAATACCCCTTGGAGCTGGGCGTCCTCCACGGCGACCCGGTCTATGGCAGCGCCTTCCGGCCTGCGGACATCGCCGCAAGCGGCCTACATTACCTGGCGCTGGGGCACATCCACAAAACGCAAATGCCCCTTCGCGCCGGGAAGACCTGGTACGGCTGGCCGGGGGTGGCCATGGGACGGGGCTTTGACGAGACCGGCGTCCACGGCGTCTTTTCCGTGACCCTTACCGAGGACAGAGACTGCGCGGCCGAGCTCCTGCCCCTGCCGGGGCCAAAGTATTATGAACGCTCGGCGGCGGCGGGGGACGACCCCGTGGCCGCCGCATGGGCGGCGCTGGCGGAAGTCTCCCAGGAGGACGTGGTGCGCCTGACCCTCACCGGGGAATCGCCCGGGGTGGATCTCTCTCAAATCCGCGCGGCACTCCAAGGCCGGTGCGGATCGCTTCTTCTGGTGGATGAGACCGTGCCGCCCCAGGCGCTCTGGGACGAGGCGGGCACCGGGAGCCTGCGGGGCATGGCGCTTTCGCAGCTCCAGGGCGCCTTTGCCGCCGGAGATCCCGACGCCGCCGCAGCGGCCAAGTACCTCCTCGCGGCGCTGGAGGGGAGGGACGCGCCATGGTGATTTTGCGCATGCAGGCCACCTTCGGCTGCCTGGACGGCGCGGTGCTGGAGCTTTCCGACGGGCTCAACTGCCTCGTCCTTCCCAACGGCGCGGGCAAGAGCACCTGGGCGGCCTTCCTCACGGCCATGTTCTACGGCGTGGATCCCGCCGCCCGCAAGAGCCGGGGCAGGCTGCCGGTGCGTCTGCAATTTGCGCCCTGGAGCGGCAAGCCCATGGCGGGCATCGTGCACCTAAAGCTCGAGGAGCGGGAGATCGTCTTAGAGCGCAGTAGCGCCGCAAGACCCATGGACACCTTCCGCGCCTACGACCCGGTGACGGGGCAGGCCGTGGCGGGGCTCACCGGGGACAACTGCGGACAAGTACTCTGGGGCGTGGAGCGGGCGGTCTTTTTGCGCACGGCCATGATTGGCGGCGACCTCTCGGTCACGGCGGATCAGGCACTGCTCCAGCGGCTTCAAAACCTGGCATCCACCGGGCGGGAGAGCGACAGCGCCAGGGCGGCCGCCGAGACGCTCAAAGCCTGGAAAAACCGCTGCCGCTACCACAACACCGGCCTCCTGCCCGAGACCGAGGCGGCTATTTCCTGCACCAAGGCGGCGCTCAGCCGCGCCGAGGCCGCTGCTGCGGCGCAGCGCAAAGGCGTACAAGCCCTGGAGCAGGCCGAGGAAAGCGCGAAGCTTCGCCGGGCGGCGCTGGAGCGCGAGATCGCCGCGGCGCGCACGGCGGCGCGGGCGGCAGCTCAGGCTGCGGAACACGATCCGCCCCTGGAGACGCTTCTGAAGCTGGACGCCCAGGCATCGCGCCTGCCCGGCGGCGGGGTGTCGCTGCCCCCGGCCTGCCGGGGAAAGCGTCCCGAGGCGCTTCTCCCGGCGGCGGAGCAGGCGCTGGAGACCCTTCGCGCGCCCCTGCCCCGCTGGGGGCTTCCCCTGGGCGGCGGCGCATTGGTGCTGGCGGTGGCGGCGGCGCTGCTGGCCGCCCAAAAGCCCGTGCCGGCGGCTGGAGCCGCCATTGCGGCGCTGTGCCTCCTTACGTGGGGCGCGGGCGCTCTGGTGCGCCGCCGGAAGAGCCAAAAGACGCGCCAGGCCATCTTAAAAGCGTGGCAGGTGGACGACGCGGCGGCGCTTTTGCCCCAGGCCGTGGCCTGCCGGGACGCCCTCCTCCGAGACTGGGAGGAGGAAGTGCTCTTGGAGGAGGTGCGCGCCTTCGCGCCAGAGGCCAAGACGCCCACCCAGGCGCGCACGGCCATTGCCCAAGCCCTGGCGCGGCAGCAGGCACTGGCGCGCGCCCAGGCGGCGCTTACGGCGGCGGAGCGCCGCCGGGACGGCGAAGGAGATGAACCCCTGGACGCCCTCCGCGCCCAGGCCGAGACCCTTTCCCGTCAGGCCGCGGCGCTGGGAGATCCCGACGCCCTTTCGGCGAAGCTCCAGGCGCTGGAGGACACCCGGACGGCGCTACAAAAGCGGGAGCGGGCGCTGACCCTGGCTATGGATGCCCTCGCAACGGCGGCCGAGACCCTGACCGAGGCCTACGGCCCCCGGCTCACCGCCCCGGCAGGGCGGTACCTATCCGCTCTCACCGGCGGGCAATTCGACGGCCTGGTGCTCCAGGACGGCCAGGTACTCACGGCGCACGAGCGCTCGAGCGGGCTCCAGCGCCCCCTGGAGCAGCTCAGCCGCGGCACCGCCGACCAGGTGTGGCTCTCCCTTCGCCTGGCGCTCACGGGGCTTTTGCTGCCCCCGGCGGCGCCGCTCATCCTGGACGACGCCCTTTTGACCTTTGACAGCGGCAGAACGGCGGCGGCATTGGAACAACTCAGGCGGGAAGGACGGCAGATTCTGCTCTTCTCCTGCCGGAAGCTGGAGGAATCCTCGTGAACGAAAAGGAACGCTATACCGTGGTGGTGGCCGATGACGAGACGGAGCTCCGCGAGGCCGTGTGCCAGATGATCCGCTGGGAGGACATCGGCTTTCGCCTGGTGGGCAGTGCCGGCAACGGCCTGGACGCCTTGCAGCTGGTGGAGCAGCTCCAGCCGGATCTTCTTCTGAGCGACATTCGCATGCCCTTTATCTCGGGGCTGGAGCTGGCGCGGCAGGTGCGGGAGCTGCGTCCCATGACCCACATCGCCTTTTTGAGCGGCTACGACGACTTTGAATATGCCCAAAAGGCCATTGATTATAATGTGGTGAGCTATCTCCTCAAGCCCATCGGCATGGCCGACCTCACCCAGGCGCTTGTGGAGATTCGCGAGAAGATCAGCCGCCACTATCAAACGCTGTTAAAGCCCCGCAGCAGCCGGCCGGGGTGGGAGAGCTTCCTTCTGCCGCTGCTTTTGGACGACTTCACCGACGAGCAGGAGCTCTCCGAGGAGGCGCTCTCAGCCACGGGCAAGGCGCTGGAGCTCTTCCCCGACCTGCGTGAGCCGAAGTTCCTGGTGCTCGCCAGCCGGATCGGGGTCCAGGCGCCCACTATGGAGCAGGCAGGGGCGGTGGATCTCATCCTCTCTTCGTACTATTCCGCCCGCAGCGTCTGCGCCGGGCGGCAGATTTTCACGCTGCTTGCCTCCCCGGAGGACTTCTCCCGGCTGCCCCTGGCGCTGGACGAGCTGGGGCAGGCGGTGAGCCGGGTGTGGGGGCTCAGCTGCGCCACGGGGGCTTCCCGCCCCTTTGACCGCTGGAGCGGGTGCCACGGCGCCTGCCGCGAGGCGGTGGACGCATTGCGCTTCTCGCCCCCGGGTACCGATGGAATCCGCCGGGTGCCCCAGGCCGGGGACGGCGCCGGGGAAAAGCTGGATCTGGGCGCCCTGGACGAAAAGCTCGAAGGGCTCCTGCGCAGCGGGAGCAAAAGCGAGCTAGACGGCTGCCTTTTGGAGCTGGGGCGGGATGCCGGGGATCTGGTGATGCTCCAGACCATGGCCACGGTGTTCCGGGTGCTCTCCGGGGCGGTGACGGCGGAGCAGATCCAGGACATCCGCTGCCGCTGCCACCTGGAGCGGGAGCCCTTCTCCCAGCTGCCGGCGCAGGAGTGCTGGCGGCGGATCCTCCAGCTCTGCCAGACCGCCCGGGAAATGCTGGCCGGGCAGCGCCGGGACGGCGTGAGCCTTCTGTGCGACAAAGCCCTCGAGGACATCAACCGCAACTATATGGACGAGACGCTCTCTTTGAGCACGGTCAGCGAGCGGCTCCACGTGAGCCCCAACTACCTCAGCGCCAACATGAAGAAGTACGCCGGGGACACCTTCATCAACCTGCTCATCAAAAAGCGCATGGAGGTGGCCGAGGAGCTTTTGAAGACCACCAACCTCAAGATTCTGGAGGTGGCCAAGAAGTGCGGCTACTCCGACCAGCACTATTTCAGCTACTGCTTTAAAAAGTATTTCGGCGTCTCCCCGGTGGGGCTTCGCCGCAGCGAGGGGAGGAGCGGGACGTGAAGCGGCTCAAACGGCTGAGCATGAGCGGCGTGCTGGTGCTGGTGATCACCGGCGTGGTGCTGGGCATGGTGATCTTCACCATGGTGCTCTTCCTCAACACCTACCAGCAGTCCCTGGTGCGCTCGGCGCAGACCTCCTCCCGCCAGGCGGTAGAGCAGGTGAGCAACACCGTGGCCGGCTACGTCTCGGACATGGACGGCCTGCTCACGCTGGTGAAGGATACCCTGGAGGAGACCGGCCGGGACGACCAGCTCCGCCGGGAGTTTTTCGAGGATCTTCTCTTGATCCGCGCCGACGTGGCCGCGGTGACCACCTACGACAGCACCGGCAATCTCCTGGACTGCCGCACCCTGGAGCATGAGCCCCGGGAGAACATCTACCAAAATCTCTCCTTCCAGGGACAGTGGCTTTCCAAGTACGGCGCGGGCTACATCTCCCAGCCCCATGTGGAATCCATTTTCCCGGGGTGGTATCCCTGGGTGGTCACCATGATCGAGCCCTTGGAGCGCGACGGGGAGGAGGCGTGGGTGGCGCTGGATCTCCGGTTTGCCTCCATCTCCTCGTACATCAACAACGTGGGCATCGGCCAGCACGGCTACTGCTTCCTCATGGACGAGAGCGGCATTCTCTACCACCCCCAGCAGCAGCTTATCTACTCCCAGCTCAAGAGCGAGGACACCGACACCCTGGCCAATTTGCCCGACGGCACCTACAGCGAGAGCAACGTCATCTACGTGCTCCAGACCGTGGAGGGCAGCCCCTGGCGGGTGGTGGGCGTGAGCTATGTGGACGAGCTGGTCACCTCCAGCCTCTGGGAAAATTTCTGGCTTCTGGCCTTGGCGGCGGCGGCCGTTCTCCTGGCGGCGCTGGTGAGCAGCATCGTCATCTCCCGGGTGCTGTCGCGCCCCCTCAAGGGACTCTCCCGCGCCATGCGGCAGTTTGAAAAGAACGCCGACACCTTCACCTACGCCCCTGTGGGCGGCGCCCGGGAGGTGCAGGAGCTCTCCGAGTCCTTCGGCCACATGGTGGTGAAGATCCAGCACCTCATGGAGACGGTGCGCCGGGAGGAGATCAACCTGCGCAAGACTGAGCTCAAAGCGCTCCAGGCGCAGATCAACCCCCACTTCCTCTATAATACCCTGGATTCCATCGCCTGGATGTGCGAGCAGGGGCGCAACGACGAGGCTGTGCAGATGGTCAACGCCCTGGCGCAGCTCTTCCGCATCAGCATCAGCCGGGGTCACGAGCTTATCCCCATCCGCTCGGAGCTGCGCCACGCAGAGAGCTACCTCAAAATTCAGAAGCACCGGTATAAAAACCAGTTCTCCTACCGCTTCGACGTGGATGAGAGCTGCCTGGACTTCCTCTGCAACAAGATCACCCTACAGCCCATCATCGAAAACGCCATCTACCACGGCATCAACGGCCTGGTGGACGAGGGCGAGATCGTCATCACCCTCCGCGCCGACGGCTCCGACGTGGTCTTCACCGTGGCCGACAACGGCGTGGGCATGGAGGAGGAACAGATTCAGGCCATTTTGCGCAAGGAGCGCAGAGACCACACCGGCATCGGCATTAAAAATGTCAATGACCGGCTGAAAATCTACTTTGGCGAGGGCTACGGCATCACCATCGATTCCGAGCCCGATGTGGGCACCACCGTGACCATTCGGATGCCCCAGGTACGCGAGGAGGGCGAATATGAAAATCGGTAAGCTTGCAGCCTTGGCACTTTCGCTCCTGCTCCTGGTGGGCTGTGCCGCGGGGCCGGTCTCCGCCGTGCCCCGGAAGGTGACGCTGGTGGCCAAGTCCACCGAGACGGAGTTCTGGCAGTCGGTCTTCGCCGGCGCCACCGCCGCTGCGTCGGAATATAATGTAGCCTTGACCATCGTCGGCCCCGAGACCGAGGAGGACTACGAGGCGCAGAACAATTATATCGAACAGGCCGTGGCCGACGGCGCCCAGGCGCTGGTCTTCTCGGCCATCAGCTATACCGAAAACGCCCCGGCCATCGACGCGGCCGCCGCGGCGGGGGTGGAGATCGTGGTCATCGACTCGGATGTCGATTCCATGTCCGTGGACGCGAGAATCGGCACGGACAACGTGGAGGCCGGGTACATGGCCGCCCGGGCCGCCCTGGAAAAGCGCGAAGGGGACATGGTGCTGGGGCTTGTGAACTACGATTTGGGCAGCCGCAACGGCCAGGAGCGGGAGCAGGGTCTCCGGGAGCTGCTCCTGGGAAGCGACCGGGTGCGGGGAATCTACACCATCAACGTCCTGGCCGAGGCCGAGGACGCCAAGGAGAAGACCGCGGATCTGCTCACCCGCCACCCGGAGATCAACGTGGTGGTGGGCTTCAACGAGCCCACGTCCGTGGGCGCCGCCCAGGCGGTGGCGGAGCTGGGCTTGGGCGGCGAAGTGACGGTGGTGGGCTTTGACAGCAACGTGAAGACCGTGGATCTCATGCAGGAGGACGTGGTCTCGGCGCTCATCGTGCAAAACCCCTACGCCATGGGCTATTTGGGCGTGGAGGCGGCCTGCCAGCTACTCGACGGCGTGGCCTTCGATTCCCAGAGCTTTATCAATACCTCCACCCAAATTGTCACAAAAGAGAATATGTTCTCCCTGGAGGGGCAGAAGGCATTGTTTCCCTTTGACGCCTCCTGACAAAATGCACAAAAATTGGGATGTTTTTTTGGAGTGTAGAGAATTCGGTGGTAAGATTTTCAACTTTTAACATAAAAAATCCCATTGTGTTTCCGTTCAAATTCCGCTATGATAGTATCATCACCAAAGCGCCTCCCCTGGCGCGGCGGTAAATTTATACAAATGGAGGAAAAATCGGAAATGAAAAAAATCATTGCCCTGCTTCTGGCTCTGATGCTGGTGTTCAGCCTGGCCGCCTGCGCTGGCGACACCAACACTGACACCACCGACACGACCGACACCACCGACACGACCGACACCACCGACACCACCGACACCACCGATACCACTGACACGACCGACACCACCGACGACACCGACGACACCGACGACACCGCCACCGACGCCTCTGCGCTGAACGTGGGCGTGTTCTACTACAACTATGCTGATACCTACATCTCCAGCGTGCGTTCCGCTCTGGACGCTGCCCTGGAAGCCAAGGGCATCACCTACAACGACTTTGACGGCAACAACAGCCAGGCCACCCAGAACGAGCAGATCCAGACCGCGATCACCAACGGCTGCAACCTGCTGATCGTCAACATGGTCACCTCCAGCTCTTCCGATACCGCCAAGGCTATCATGGATCTGGCCGGCGATGTGCCTGTCATCTTCTTCAACCGCGCTGTGGAAGAGGACGGCGCTGAGGGCACTGTCCTGGGCGCTTACGAGAACATCTGCTTCATCGGCACCGATGCTCCCGAGGCTGGCCACCTGCAGGGCCAGATGGTTGGCCAGTACGTCCTGGACAACTATGATGCGCTGGATCTGAACGGCGACGGCCAGATCTCCTATGCCATGTTCAAGGGCGACGAGGCCAACGTCGAGGCTATCTACCGCACCCAGTACGGTGTTGAGGACGCCAACGCTGTCCTCGAGGCTGCCGGCAAGCCCGCTCTGGTCTACTTCGACGCCAGCAACACCTCCGGCTACCAGGTCGATATGAACGGCGCTTGGTCCGCTCAGGCTGCTCTGGACTACATGAACACCAACCTCTCCCAGTACAACGAGGCCAACGGCAACATGATCGAGCTGGTGATCTGCAACAACGATAACATGGCCGAGGGCGTCATCTCCGCTCTGAACGCCGCTGGTTACAACAACGGCGAAGGCACCACCACCATCCCCGTCTTCGGCGTGGACGCCACCGACTCCGCCCAGCAGCTCATCAAGGACGGCAAGATGACTGGTACTGTCAAGCAGGACGCCGAGGGCATGGCCAACGCCATCGCTGAGGTTGCCGCTGCTACCGGCGCCGGCTCCAGCCTGACTGACGGTGTCGCTGCCGCTGCTGCTCTGAACACCGACATGTACACCATCGCCGAGGGCATCGCCAACAAGCTCTTCGTTGCCTACGCTCCCTACACCGGCGAATAATAGTTCCATCCGCTGCAAACCAAGCAAACTTTTGGGCAGCTGCCGCCAAGGCGGCAGCTGCCCTTTTTGAAAAGGAGGACAGGAAGATATGGAGGAGAATGTCCTGCTCCAAATGACGGACATTACCAAAACATTCCCCGGCGTCAAGGCCCTGGATCACGTCTCCCTGACGGTGAAACGGGGCACTGTCCATGCCCTGATGGGTGAAAATGGCGCCGGTAAATCCACGCTGATGAAATGCCTCTTCGGCATCTATGCCAAAGACGGCGGCCACATCTATTTGGATGGCAAGGAAATCAATTTTAAAAGCTCCAAGGAAGCACTGGAGAATGGCGTAGCCATGGTGCACCAGGAGCTCAACCAGGCGCTCAAGCGCTCGGTCATGGATAACCTCTGGCTTGGCCGCTACCCCAAGGTGGGCGGCATCATGGTCAACGAGGGCAAGATGTATAAGGACACCTTGAAGGTGTTTGACGAGCTGGGAATTAAGGTCGATCCCCACCGGATCATGAGCACCATGCCCGTTTCCCAGCGGCAGATGGTGGAGATTGCCAAGGCTGTCTCCTATAATTCCAAGGTCATCGTCTTCGACGAGCCCACCTCCTCCCTCACCGAGGAAGAAGTGGAGCACTTATTTAAGATTATTAACATGCTCCGGGATCGGGGCGTGGCGATCATTTATATTTCCCACAAGATGGCGGAAATCAAGCGCATCTCCGATGAAATCACCATCATGCGCGACGGCACCTGGGTGGCCACAAAGCCCTCTGCCGAGCTGGAGATGAACGACATCATTCGCCTGATGGTCGGCCGGGAGCTTGGCAACCAGTTCCCGCCCAAGACCAACAAGCCCGGCGAGGTCTATCTCAAGGTCGAGGGGCTTACCGCCCAGTATTCCTTGCTGAAGGACGTCTCCTTCACTGCCCGCCGGGGCGAAATTCTCGGTCTTGCCGGCCTGGACGGCAGCGGCCGTACCGAAACGCTGGAGAACATCTTCGGCGTGGCCACGAGAAAGTCCGGCACGGTGACCCTGGGCGGCAAGCTCTGCAAGAACCGCAATTCCCGGGAGTCCATTAAGAACGGCTTCGCCCTCCTCACCGAGGAGCGCCGCGCCACCGGCATCTTCGCCATTTTGAACATTCGTGAAAATACCGTCATCTCCAGCCTCAAGAAGCACAAGAAGCTGGGTCTCTTCCTCAGCGAGGCCTCCATGCGCAAGGACACCCAGTGGTCCATCGACGCCATGCGCACCAAGACGCCCTCCCAGGAGACCAAGATCCGCAGCCTCTCCGGCGGCAACCAGCAGAAGGTCATTCTCGGCCGCTGGCTCCTGACCGATCCTGAGGTGCTGCTGCTGGACGAGCCCACCCGCGGCATCGACGTGGGCGCCAAGTATGAGATCTATCAGCTCATCATCGACCTGGCCAACAAGGGCAAGACCGTTTTGATGGTCTCGTCGGAAATGCCCGAGCTTTTGGGCGTGTGTGACCGGATTTTGGTCATGTCCGGCGGCCGCCTGGCCGGCGAAGTGGATGCCAAGAACACCACGCAGGAAGAGATCATGACTCTGGCTGCGAAATACGTATAAGGAGGCTGCACCATGGTTAACCCCGTGAAAAATATCCAGCGCACTGCTGCCGAGTACCGGCAGATGGATAAAAAAGACCAGCGCCGTTTCTGGGTAGACGGTATTCTCAACAACGCGCTTTACATCCTGATGGTGATTTTCATCATCTATACCGCCTTCAAGAATGAAAACTTCCTGAAGCCCGGCTCCATTGTCAACATCATCTCCCTGGCGGCGGCCTCCCTGCCCATTGCCCTTGGTATCGGCGGCTGTATCGTCCTCACCGGTACCGACCTTTCTGCCGGCCGTGTGGTCGGCCTGTCGGCTGCCATCTCCGCCGCTCTGCTCCAGTCTCCCGACTGGGCCAACAAGATCTTCACGTGGCTGCCCGACCTGCCCATGGCGACCTACATTGTCATCGCCATCATCGCCGTTATGATCGTGGGCTCCATCGTGGGCTTTATCAACGGCTTCTTCGTGGCCAAGTTCTCCCTGCACCCCTTCATCGTTACCCTGGCCACCCAGCTTATCACCTACGGCGCCATCCTCATGTTCTTCATGAGCAACGGCAACAACGGCCAGCCCCTCTCCGGCCTGTCCGATACCTACAAGAACTTCGTCACCGGCTCCATGATTAAGTTCCAGAACAATGTCAACATCCCCTGGTACGTGCTCTATGCCGTCATCATGGTCATTGCCATGTGGTTCATCTGGAACAAGACCACCTTCGGCAAGAACATGTTTGCCGTGGGATCCAACGCTGAGGCTGCCAACGTCTCCGGCGTCAACGTCTTCAAGACCACCGTCATGGTGCACACCCTGGCCGGCCTCATGTACGGCCTCACCGGCTTCATCGAGGCTGCCCGTATCAGCTCCATCTCCCAGTCCACCGGCCTCAACTACGAGTCCGACGCCATCGCAGCCTGCGTTATCGGCGGCGTATCCTTCGTTGGTGGTACTGGTAAGATCAGCGGCATCGTGCTGGGCGTGTTCGTCCTGCGTATCATCTTCGTTGCCCTGAACTTCCTGTCCATCGATCCGAACCTGCAGTACATCATCAAAGGTCTCATCATCCTGGCGGCCTGCTCGCTGGATATGCGCAAGTACCTGGTTCGCAAGTAATTTCATCGTGCTTTTCGCCCTGGGTTCCCCCACCCAGGGCGATTTTTTTGCGCCAAAACAGAGGGAACATCCCCCATTTGGGGGATATGGACGGGAGATACATGGTGATATGATATACCATAAAAACCTCATCTGTAGGGGTCGATGCGAAATCGCCCCCTGCAATCCGCGGGCGGGGAATAAACCCCGCCCCTACGAAAAAACTGAAAGCGTGCTGTAGGGGCGGCCTTTATGGCCGCCCGTGGGCAGCAGCGATTCCTGCAAGATTTCCACAAAACACACTGCGATCACGCAAGCCTCCCCTTGCGCACCAAGGGGAGGCATTGCACCGCACTAAAGGCTCCCCTCCAGGGGAGGCAATGGGACGATCTCACACCTCTTTACAATCCCATAAACTGGGATAATAAATTACATAATTTTCCAGTTCAAATTTGCATTCAAGCCAAAAAATTGACGTTCGCGCCGGATGTCTTGCAATTCAAAATGGGTTCCGCTACCATACACCTATAAACTGTGTACCCGTGCGCCCATCTGCCAAAATCTACCCGAGAAAGCATGCTACAATTGTGTAGAATCGGGGGCGCGGACAGGTGGGTAACTACCCTGCACGGCTTTATGATCTATCTTGAAAATCCCCGAGGCTTGGCGGATTCCGCATAAGCCTCACGCAGGTGCAGCTTGCCGACAAGGAGGTGCGACGTTGGGCAGCGTACCAAAGAAGTATCCATTTGAAAGGAGAAAAGTTACATGACCAAAACGCATACAATGCGGAGCCGTTTGATCTCCCTGGTGCTGGTACTCGTCATGGTGCTGGGCTGCCTGCCCCTGAGCGCCATGGCAGTGGATCCCCCTACCAGCAGTTTTACTCAAAGCTGGGGCAATTTTGAAGGCGTGCGCATTGGCGCAAGCATTACCACAGGCTACACGCTCCAGACGGTTTCGGGATCTAACCCGATCCAGGAGACGAAACTGAACCTGACTGTACTGGCAGATGCCAGCATAGCAGATAAGACGTACGATTATTTCTACATTGACCTGCAGGACGCGGAGGGCAATACTGTCCGGCGCGTTATGTGGTCTGGCTTCACGGTAGAGGATAAAACGCCTTCCAGTGGTACATACGAATTTACTACTGCCGGCTCCGTCTATACCCAGAAGCGGGAAGATGATGGCACGCTGACACGGGATCCCTCTGCGCTACAGCCGACCGTCTCTTTCGATGGTAAATATGCCTACATCAATGGTGTTGCCTACACCGTCGAGGGTGCTGGTACCCTCCCTGTCTATGCGCAGGTTGGCTATCAGGTGAGCTCCACTGCTGTGACCCTTCCTGCCCAGCGGATTGGCACCTTCAACATCGCCTCCTACTCGGACGATGTGATGACCAAGAACCTCACCTTCAATCTCGACGCCACCGATGCTTACTATGCCTACTCCACCGTGGCAATGGTGGCCAACGAGAAATATGTGCTGCCCACCGTTACCCCCATCCGGGATCACTATACCTTTAAGGGCTGGAAGTTGAATGATATCCCCTATACCCTCACCAGCACCGACCTGATGCTCACCGCGCTGTGGGAACGGGATACGGTTCAGTTCTCTGCCGGCCATACCGACCTCCCCGAGGGCGTGAAGTTCCTCAATGACAAGGTGAAGGTCATGCTGGATGGCGAGGAGATCACCAATCAGATTTTTGTTGATCCTAGTAATACGAATACCCTCATCCTTCCCTATGGCTCTGAGGTTTACTTCACCCTGGGTCTCTCCGAGTACTACGACCCTGCGACCCTGGAGGTCGTGGTGGGCGACTATCTGCTGGCGCCCATCAACGTGGAACAGGGAGATCTTGTCGCTGGCACCGACACCACCCCCGCTGACCAGCTGACCAACTATACATACATGTTCAAGGTCACCGAGGATGTGTCCTGGACTGTGCGTGATGTTCTGGCGCAGCGCACCTTTGTGGTCACCATGCCTGTTGGTCACTTCAACGCGGAGCTGGTCAGCGTCAATGGCACCGCTCTGGGCGACACTGACTCCAAGGTCTCCGCTTCCGTGATCTACAGCAAGGGCTACACCTTCACCGTGGAGCCCATGGACGGCTACGAGATCACCGGCGTCTATGTCAACGGTGCCGAGCTGACGGCTGTCAATGACGTCTACACTGTGCAGGACGTCAAGACCGCCCAGAATGTGGAAGTTTTGGTGAAGGAGATCCCCAACTACACCATCACCTATGTGGTCAACAACACCCAGTACGCCACCCAGGTGGTTGCCGAGGGCAGTCAGATCACCAACATGCCCAAGTCGCCTGATGTCACCGGCTATGACTTCGAAGGCTGGTACACCCAAGGACTCACTGGCGGGGAAGGCGACAAGATCCTGACAACGACCACTGTAAATGGTGACATGATCGTCTACGCCAAGCTGACGGCCAAGACCTATACCATCAGCTATGATACCAATAGCAATGGCGAGGTCACTACATCGATCACGGCCAGTAAGAAAACCTATGACCAGCCCGTGAAGCTGGATGCGACGGTTCTGACCCGCCCGGGCTATACCTTCCTGGGCTGGAGCCGCAACCAGAGCGCCACGGAGGCGACCTATGCTGCCGGTGACGTCTTCACTGAGGAAATCACCGAGGATATCACCCTCTACGCCGTGTGGAAGGCCAACACCTACACCGTCACTCTCCCCACTGGTACCGGCTATACCGTCGTGACCACCCAGGAGAACGTGGTGGCTTGGAATGGAAGCTTCTCCTTCGACGTGGTGGTGGATCGCGGCTATGTGGAGAACGCGCCCGTGGTCAAAGTGACCAATGGCACCGTCGAGGATACGCTGACTGCCACCAATACCAATCCCGCTGCCAATACCGATGGCTCCAAGACCTACTCCTACACCATCTCCGCTATTAAGGAGAACAAGGTCGTTTCCATCACTGTGGGTAAGAACCAGACCTACACTGTGACCTTTGAGGTCAAGAACAAGGTCTACCAGACCCAGGAAGTGGAGTATGGCTACTACGCCACCGCACCCGTGGCGCCTGAGGTAATGGGCTATACCTTCAATGGCTGGAAACTCAATGGCAATGACTATGATTTCTCCACACCGGTAACGAATGACATTACTCTCATTGCAGATTTGGTGTGGATCACCAATCCTGTCACTCTGTCGGTAGATGGCGACGGATATTCTGTATATCATGAATATACTCCTTCCGCCACCAATAAACTCTATGATGTTGGTTACAATCAGAACTTTGCTTTTAAAGTTGTTGTGAAGGATGGATACTCCGACGCCAACATGTTCGTGGTTGCCAACGGTGCGCCGCTGTACTATAACAGCAAGACCTATGACGAAACCGCCAAGACGACCACCTACAACTATACGCTCTACAATGTGAAGAACCCCTACGAGGTCTTTGTCAACGGCGTGGAGCGCAAGACCGTTACCATCACCTACATTGATAACGGCGGCGTGGGCGGCCCCACCCAGCAGGTTGCCAACTACTATGTGGCTACTGCTACCGATAACAGCAAGGTTTCCGATATCACCCCCACCCGCGACGGCTATGTCTTCCAGGGCTGGGCGAAGACCAACACCGCCACCGCGAATGATGTGGTCTATAAGCATGGTGTAGATGACAAAGATACCCTGCAAGAGACCACCGACACCACCCTCTACGCCGTGTGGGCGCGTGCTGAGAGCAAAGTGGAGCTCGAAGTTGAGCCCGACGAGCAGTTTGAGGGCAGCGAGGTCACGCTGACTGCCACCGTTTCCTCCGGCGGCACCGGCAGTGTGCTCTTCTATCGCAGCACTGATGATGCCAATAACACCGCTGACGATGACACCCTGGTCGGCACCTCCGATGTGTCCGGCGACAAGGCCACTGCCACGGTCGAGGTCAAGGACTATGCTGCCGACGCAGCCACCGATTACTTCTACGCTGTCTTCAAGCCCACCGATGGCGCCGGCTATACGGAGACGCCCTCTAATGTAGTGTCCGTCACCGTGAAGTCCACCACCATCGTCTTCGGAGACGGTGATACTGCTGACGATCCCATTGTCAAGCATTGGGTCACTGGCTCTGGTCTGGAGGATGTCGCTGGCGGCCAGATGGTCGTGGGCGAGACCTACCACCTGCAGGTGCCCGCCATCTATGCCGAGGATGACACTGACTATGATTCCCCGCTGGATGCCGAGACAGTCACCGACATTGTCTGGCAGTACCGCCTGCCCAATGGCGAGTGGCAGACCATCGTGACCAATGACCGCGTCTCCATCAAGGTGACCCCCGATGTCATCGGCATGGAGTACCGTGCGATCCTGACCCCCAAGGGCGACTACAAGGGCGAGGCGCTCAAGACCGATGAGACCAAGCCCGTCCTGGAGACGGAAACCACCGTTGACCTGACCGTGGCTCCCACGGAGCAGTATGAGGGCAAGGACGTCACTCTGACCGCTGCCGTGACCACCAACGAAACCATCATCGGCGAGGGCTCCGTGCAGTTCTATCTGAACGGCGAGAAAATCGGCCAGCCCGTCCCCGTCAACACCGAATCCGGCGTTGCTACCCTGACCTGGACGACCTCCGCTTACAGCACGGCTGCTGACGCCACCAATAAAGATGTCTACAAGGCCGAGTACCTGGGCACCGCGACCTACGATGCCGGCACTTCCGGCGAAGTCGAGGTCACCGTCCGCTCCGCCGAGATTGTCTGGGGCACGGACGCTGAAGGCGCGACTGCCAACAAGCTGACCATCACCCAGGGCGCGACTACCGTCGAGAGCATGATTGCGGGTCAGTCCTATACCCTGACCGTCCCCGCTGTCTACGCTGCGGATGATGATGCTACCGCCCTGATCCACGGCACGGACTACACCGTGGAGTGGTGGGTGAAGCACACCGACGGCGACTGGCAGAAGGCCAACACCGACGATTCCACTACCTATTATGTGACCAGCTACACCGAGGGCGATGTGTTCTACGCCAAGGTTCTCCCTGCTGGCAACTACACCTACACTGTCCTGAGCACCGAGCCCACCGAGGCTGTTGGCCTCCAGGAGACCGCTACCGCGTTGGATGTCACCGACACCAACAATCTGGCTGATGACACCCTTGCCGAGTTCGAGGGACAGGACGTCACCCTGACTGCCTCTGTGACCTATGACGACAAGGCTGTTACGGAAGGCTCCGTCCAGTTCTATCTGAACGGTGTGGAGATCGGCCAGCCTGTGGCTGTCAATGCCGAGACCGGCGAGGCTGTGCTGACTTGGACTACCTCCAAGTATGAGGAGAGCACCGACTCCTACACCGCCAAGTACCTGGGCACCGCGACCTACGATGAATCCGAAACTGCGGCTGCCGAGGTGGTCACCATCCGCTCCACCGCTATTTCCTGGAAGCTGGATACCAATGGTATCGTGAAAGGCGCGGACAAGCTGACCATCAAGGAAACCGTCGACGATCAAACCAACACCGTGACCGAGATGGTCGCCGGCCACACCTACACCCTGGAGCTGCCCGCTGTCTACGCGCTGGACAACATGACCACTGAGGTCAGCGAGTACACCGTCACCTGGCAGAAGAAGGACGCCCAGCAGGATTGGGTGACCGTGGCTGACGCCGGTGACACCTACACCGTGACCTCCTACAAGGTCGGCGACGAGTACCGCGCTGTCGTGACCCCTGCCGATCCTTACACCAAGGCGCAGGCATACAATACTGACGGCACCTTGGCTGATGGCTACGTCAAGACCCTGATTGCCGACACCGGCGTGACCGTGGAGCTCCAGCCCACCACCACTACGCTGGAAGTCAGCGACACCCATGACATTGCGGTGGACGATGGTTCCGTTTTGGCCGAGTTCGAGGGTCAGAACGTCACCCTGACCGCCACCGTGGTGGATCAGAGTACCAATGCGGCTGTCACCACCGGCTATGTCCAGTTCTACCGCGACGAGGTCAAGGTCGGCAACGAGATCGGCGAGCCTGTGGCCGTCAACGGCAACAATGGCACCGCCACCATCGAGGCCACCATGTCCTCCTATGAGAAGGACGGCAAGGTAGACAGTTACATTGCCAAGTACCTGACCAATGAGACCTTCAAGGAAAGCGTGTCCGAGGCTAAAGCTGTTCAGATCCGCTCCACCGCTATCGCCTGGGGTCTTGAGGGTACCGGCGATGAGCTGAGTGCATTGACCATCTATAAGATCAACACTGCGAACAACAGCGGGACGCTATATGAAGATACCTTGGTGGCAGGAGAAACCTATCGCCTGGAGCTCCCCGATGTCTTTGAGCGCGGTCGCGAAGCCAACGACAAACTGACTGTCAACACGGATTACCGTGTGGATTGGTATCAGTTCAACGCCGATGCCACCCAGGGTGAGCTTATTGCCAGCCTGGTCAACCTGGATACCGTCACGGTGAAGCCCGAGACCGACGGCGTTGGCTACTATGCCATCGTCACCCCCGTGGACGGCAGCAACTACACCAAGGCCTGGACCATGGGTAAGTATAACAACTTCCTGATCACCGCCACCGAGGAGCTCTCTGGCGCTACGCCCACCGAGATCGCCCTGACCATCGACGGCGCTGTGGCTATGAACAATAGCTGGGAGCAGTACGAGGGTCGCACCATCACCCTTAACGCCAAAGTCAACGTGGAAGGCAACACCACCACCATGGTCGAGCACGGCAACGTCTCCTTCTACGTGATTACCAAGCAGGAGGGTGAGGATCAGGTTACAGTCACCTCCGAACTCATCGGCGGCCAGCCTGTGGCCGTGGAGAACGGCATGGCTTCCGTCACCTATGAGCTGCCCGAGTACCTGCTGAACGAAGGCCTTGAGAACATCGAGTACTTCTATGCAGTCTATGAGGACGTGTCCACCGAGCTCTCCGGCGAGGTGCGTTACGCTTCCTCTACCACTGCAACTGTGGCGAATCTCAATGATAAGGTCACCACGGAGAAGATCCCCGTGGAGAATCAGCTCCAGGTTCGCTCCTTTGCCATCACCTGGGAGCTGAATGCTGACAAGACCGCCATTGCTGGCGGCGCCAACGACATTACCATCTATAGCTATAATGCTAATAATGCTGCTGATGGCTACAAGGGCGATAAGCTCGACAGCGTCATGGACGCCGATGAGACCTATGTCCTCGAGATGCCCGCTGTCTACGCCTACGACGCTGTGACCGGCACTACGGAGCTTCTGGCCATCGGCACGGATTACACCGTGCAGTGGCAGTACTACGTGAAGGACGCCGAATCCTGGATGGACTACAAGGGCAAGGACGCCTATTCCGCCTCCATCGTGGTTACCCCCGAGTACCAT
>LBJMR02800__coassemble_730_pt1 | contig 18777 bp, 21 predicted proteins | sample LBJMR02800__metabat2_low_PE_029 | metagenome-assembled genome bin LBJMR02800 | reverse complement strand
GGGCTTTTTGCCCCCCGCACACACCCCCCGCTGCTCTGTCTCATCAGTCTTCTGCAGGGTTTTTCAACAGTCTGAAATGTCTCTCTTTTCCAGCGCTCCCCCAGATCCTTCATTGACCAAGGCGGGAGAACATGGTACAATGAGGGCATGGAAAACTGAATGGTAAAGGAGAGGCATATGAATACATATCGAATTATCACCGACTCCAGCTGCGACATGACCCAGGAAATGGCCGACGCGCTGGAGCTGGACGTGGTGCCCCTTACTGTCAATTACAAGGGAAAGGAATATCCCAACTACCTCGACGGCCGGGAGCTGAACATCGGCACGTTTTATGAGAGCCTTCGCGCCGGGGAGATGGCCACTACCTCGGCGGTCAACCCCACGGCCTGGAAGGCCGCGGCGGAGAAAGCCATGCAGACGGGACAGGATGTGCTGATTCTGGCCTTCTCCTCCGGCCTCAGCACTACCTTCAGCGCAGCGGTCATGGCCGCCCAGGAGCTTTTGGAGGAGTATCCCCAGCGGAAGATCTACGTGGTGGACACCCTCTGTGCTTCCCTGGGGCAGGGGCTATTGTGCTATCATGTGGCCAACCGCCGCCTGGCCGGCGCCACGCTGGAGGAGGCGCGGGACTATGCCGAGGCCAACAAGCTCCATCTGTGCCACTGGTTCACGGTGGATGACCTCATGTTCCTCAAGCGGGGCGGCCGCGTCTCCGGCGCCACCGCCGTCATGGGAAGTCTCTTGCAGATCAAGCCCGTGATGCACGTGGACAACGACGGCCATCTGGTGCCCGTGTCCAAGGCGCGGGGACGCAAGGCCTCCATCCAGGCCATGGCGGCCAAGGTGGGGGAGACGGCCATCGAGCCGGAAAAGCAGACCATGTTCATCAGCCATGGCGACTGCCGCCAGGACGCGGAATATCTGGCCGGGCTTCTGCGGGAGAAGTACCATGTGCCGAAGATTGAGATCAATTATGTAGGACCCGTCATCGGCTCTCACTCCGGCCCCGGTACCCTGGCGCTCTTTTTCCTGGGCACCCACCGCTGAGTACAGCACGAACCCTGGGGGAAATCCCCAGGGTTTTATTCTAGGGCATCACCGCACAATTGTGTCTGCGGCCTTCGCCCAATCTTTTGCCCCATCCGTGCAGTTATAAAAGGGGGAAATACATACAGTATTCCCGCCCTTTTATAACTTTCGTATGAGGCAAAATCTTTGGTCGAATGCTCTTGCCAAATTGTGCGGTGCTGCCCTATCATTGTACCATAGACCGCCAGGCAATGCAAGCTCTGTAGGGGTCGATCTCCGATCGACCCGCGGGCGGCCATAAAGGCCGCCCCTACGGTCACGCCTGCGGTTTTTTTCGTAGGGGCGGGGTTTATCCCCGCCCGACCCGTGCCACGAAGCGGAAAAAAATCCCGCGGAAGCATAAAAGCTGCTTCTGCGGGATTTTTTGTGCGCTGGATTAGGCGTGTGCCTCAATCCAGGCATCCACCTTGGCCTTGGCGATGCAGGTAATGGTCTCCTCCGCGTAGGGGGACTCAGCGCCGCCGCAGCCGTACACGAAGTAGTAGCCGTCCTCGGTCTGATAGAGGGTCTCTTCGTAACCGGTGGGATCGCCGAAGGTGCCAACGGTGTGCTTTTTCACCAGGGTGGCGGTCTCGGTGTTGTACTCGCGCTTGCGAATGATCTTCTTCACGATGTTTCTCCTCCTTTTCTATGAGATACAGTCCGGCACTGCCGGAAGGGAATCCACATTTCACGAGGGGGTACAGGCACACTGTACCCACTTCCCCGTTTTCCGTTTATCAGTATAGCGCATTTTCCATCGGGAGACAATGGCCGAAACGGAGAAGATCGCAGGAACTTGCGTGTTTTTTTAGATAAATTGCATAGTTTTGACGGCGAAAAATTGGGGATAGTGAAACGCACCCGCAGTTGATTTTCCATCCTGCCATTGGCCTTGACAAATCCTTGGAAACGGGGTATACTAACCGTACTAATAAACTTGGTACAGTTAGGAGGTGCTCTCTTGCTTGTCATCAATCCCCGGGATGCCCGTCCCATCTATGTGCAGATCAAGGAAGGGCTGTGCCGCTTGATTTTAAGCGGCGCCATGGCCACCGGCGAGCGCTTGCCCAGCGTGCGGGAGCTGGCGAGTCAGCTGGCCATCAATCCCAACACCATCCAGCGTGCCTACCGGGAGCTGGAGAGCGACGGGTTCATCTACTCCGTCAGCGGCAAGGGCTCCTTTGTGGCGGCGCTCCAGGAGGTGGACGCCGGGCGGCGCAGCGCCAAGGAGCGGGAGTTTCGGGCAGCCGCCCAGGAGCTTTTGCGGCTGGGCACACCCAAGGCGGAGCTTGTAGCCATGCTCGACGAACTGGAACAGGAGGACAGCTATGCTTGAAGTGAAACACCTCACCAAAACCTTTGACGGCTTTCCGGCGCTTTCGGACTTGAGCCTCACCGTCCCCCGGGGCTCGGTCTATGGCCTGGTGGGACCCAACGGCGCGGGCAAGTCCACGCTGATTCGCTGCCTGATGGGGATTTACCGTCCCGACGCCGGGGAGATCACCCTGGACGAGCAGCCCATCTATGAAAACCCGGAAAAGAAACGGGTCATGGTCTATATCCCCGATGAGATCTTCTTTGAGGGGGGTGACAGCATCCGAGATCTCAAAAAGCTCTATGCTGCGGCCTACCCAAGCTTCGACGAAGGGCGGTTTGACCGGCTGGGGGAGGTCTTCGCCCTCAACCAGCGCCAGAGCATCCGCCGCTTTTCCAAGGGCATGCAGAAGCAGGCGGCCTTCTGGCTGGCCATCTCCTGCCGCCCGGAGGTGCTCATTCTCGACGAGCCGGTGGACGGCCTGGATCCGGTGATGCGCCGGCAGATCATGCGCATGATTTTGGACGATGTGGCAGAGCACGGCACCACCGTCCTGGTTTCCTCCCACAACCTCCGGGAGCTGGAGGACATCTGCGACCACGTGGGCATCATGCACCAGGGAAAGATGCTCTTGGAGCGGTCTCTGTCGGCGCTTCAGGACAATATGGTCAAGGTGCAGCTGGTGGCGGAGCTGCCCCTGCCGGAGGAGCTCCAGGTGGTGCACCAGTCGGTGGTGGGCAGGGTGCAGACCCTGATCGTCCGGGGCAATGCCGACGCGGTGCAGCCGCTGCTTGCCCAGTGCCACCCGCTGCTGTGCGACATTTTGCCCCTTTCTCTCGAAGAGGTCTTTATCTATGAATTGGGAGGTGTGGACTATGACGTCAAAGACATCCTGCTTTAATTCTGGCCTGATGCGGCGAAGCCTCCTCAAAGGCGCGCCGTTGTGGGGGCTGTGGCTGCTGGGCTGGATTTTGATCCTGCCGGTCTATATGCTCACCCGGCAAAATTTAGCAGCCTTTGAGCTGACGCGGCATATTTACGATGGCCTGACGCTGGCCGACACCTTCGGCGTGTTCTGCTACGGCCTGGCGGTGGCCTGGTTCCAGTTTGCCTGGCTCTACCGCACCAGAAGCGCCTACCACTATGCCTCCCTGCCCATCCGCCGGGAGACGCAGTTTGTGAGCCGTTTTCTTGCGGGACTTCTCTTCCACCTGGTGCCCGCCCTGGCAGTCACCCTGCTCACCATGGCCGCAGGCGCTGCCAAAGGGGAGAACGTGGTGGTTCCGGCGCTGATCTTTTTGGCATGTTCCACGCTGATGTTCCTCTTTTACTATGGCCTGGCCGTGTTCTGCGCCCATCTCACGGGGCATGTGGCCGCCATGCCGGTGCTCTATCTCATTGCCAATTTCCTCGCCCCGGTGCTGGAGTACGTGCTCCTGCTGGTGGCCGATGCGCTGATCTTCGGCCTCTCCGCCAACCAGCATCTGTGGCCGCTGTGGCTCTCGCCCCTCTATTACTGCCTGAACCGGAATGTTTTTTCCATGGAGTGGCTCAATCGCGGCGGCGTGACCATCGGCTACGTCTTCACCGGCTGGAAGCCGGTGCTGCTCTTCGGCGCCGCGGGACTCGTCCTTGCCATCCTGGCCTTCCTGCTGTTCCGGCGGCGGCGCATGGAGAGCGCGGGCGACGTCATCGCGGTTTCCTGGCTCAAGCCGGTGTTCCGCTACGGCGTCACCCTCTGCTGCGGCCTCACCCTGGGCATGATTATCGCGACCTTAATCCTGAACAGCAGCCAGATCCATTTTGGAACCTTGCTCGTGTGCATCCTCTTTGCCGCCATCGTGGGCTTTCTGGCCGCGGAGATGCTCTTGGAAAAGACCATCCGCGTCTTCCAAAAGAAGAACTTCCTTCGCCTGGGCGGCGCGCTGGTGGCCATGACGCTGGTGCTTTTAGCCTGCCGGTACGATGTCTTCGGCTTCACCCGGTATGTGCCCCAGGCGGATGAGGTGGTGTCTGTCAGCCTGGATGGAGGGAAAGCGGTAGCCAACTCCACCGTCATTGAAAAAACCATCGCCCTCCACCAGGAGATTGTGGCCAACCGCCACGAGGTGGAGGAGAACCGGGGCAGCTTCCGCGCCTACCGCATCACCTATTATCTCAAAGACGGCGGCCGGGTGGAGCGATACTACCGCCTGCCTGTCGGCGACTACTCGGATCCCGACCCCAGCAGCCTGGGCTACCGTATGGAGGTCTTGGAGAACGACCCTACCGTGCTCTTGGAAAATTACTTCTTCACCTCCGACCAAATCCGCCTGGATTCCGTTTCGGTGGAATACTACAGCAGGGAGTTCAACACCTATGACCAGATCAGCCTGACCGCCGCCCAGGAGGAGACGCTGGTGGCGGCCATGCGCAAGGACGTCTCCCTGGGAACCCTGGGAAAAACCGGCTTCCTGGCGGAGGATGGGGTCGCTGGCAATGTGTCCGTGTACCTCCAATATACCTACCAGGATGGCACGTGGGATCGCGGGGAAACCCTGTATGTCACCCCGGAAGCCACCCACACCCTGGAAGCCCTAAGGGAGCTGGGACTTCCCGAAGAAGCACTGCAATAATGGATCTTCTTTCGCCCCCCCGGTTACGGCTTGTAACCGGGGGCGAAATTTGTTATACTTACAGAAGAATAACGAAACGAGGTGAACGCCATGGGAGAGGAAAAACTCTTCTGCAAGGGCGGCGGCTGCACGGCCAAACTGGGGGCTGGAATTTTGAGCCGCATTCTCGAGCGGATTCCCCGGGGTGCGGAGGATCCCGATTTGCTCATCGGCTACGACAGCCACGACGACGCGGCGGTCTACCGCCTCACCGATGACCTGGCCTTTGTCCAGACGTTGGACTTTTTCCCGCCGTTGGTGGAGGATCCCTATACCTTCGGCCAGATTGCGGCCACCAACGCCTTGAGCGACATCTACGCCATGGGCGGCGAGGTGAAGACTGCGCTGAACATCGTGTGCTTTCCCGAGACCATGGATCTCAACATTTTAGGCGAGATCATGCGCGGCGGCGCGGAGAAGGTCATCGAGGCCGGGGGCGTCCTGGCCGGGGGACACTCCATCGCAGACGACAGTGTGAAATACGGCCTCTCGGTCACCGGCGTGGTGAATCCCAAGAGAGCCTACGCCAACGACAAGCCCGAGACCGGCGACGCGCTGATTTTGACCAAGCCCCTGGGCGTGGGCATCATCCTCTGCGCCAGCCGGGTGGGGGAGGCGTCAGAGGAGGCGGTGAACGCGGCCATCCAGTCCATGACCACCCTCAATAAAACCGCCGCGGCGCTCTGCCGGGACTACCATGTCCACGCGGTCACCGATGTGACGGGCTTCAGCTTCCTGGGGCACCTCCACGAGATGCTCCACGGCGCGCACAGTGCGGAAATTTTCGCCTCCCAGGTGCCGGTGTTTTCCGAGGCCTTGCACCACGCCGACGAGTTTTTGCTCACCGCCGCCGGGCAGCGCAACCGAAACTACGTGGGAGAACATGTCCGCTTCGACGGCGTGCCCTTCGCCATGGAAGAGGTGCTCTTCGATCCCCAGACCTCCGGCGGACTGCTCATCGCATTGCCCGAAGCGGAGGCACCGGCGCTTTTCGAAGCGCTGAAGACCGCCGGCTTGTCGGCGGGTATCGTCGGCCGGGTGAGAGCGCCGGGCGAGACGGAAATTCTGGTAAGACAATAAGGAGGAAGAGAGTATGATCCAAGTCAATGCCATGGGGGACGCCTGCCCCATTCCTGTGGTCAAAACGAAAAACGCCATCCGGGATTTAAACGGCTCCGGCACCGTGGAAACGCTGGTGGACAATGAAATCGCCGTGCAGAACCTCCAGAAGATGGCCAAGCAGAAGGGCTACGGCGTGAAGGCCGAAAAGCTGGGGGAAAATCAGTTCAAGGTCACCATGACCATCGGTGAAGGGGACGCCATGCCGGAGCAAAACGAGCCGGAGACCTGCCTTGTCAAGCCCGCGGGGGAGAAGAACACTGTGGTGGTCATCCGCCGGGCGCAGATGGGCGACGGCAGCGAGGAGCTGGGCAAGGCGCTCTTGAAGGGCTTCCTCTATGCCTTGAGCCAGCAGGACGTCCTGCCCAAGACGATCCTTTTCTACAATGGCGGCGCGGCCATCACCTGCGAGGGCTCCGCCTCCCTGGAAGACCTCAAAAACCTGGAGGCCATGGGCGTGGAAGTCCTCACCTGCGGCACCTGCCTCAACTTCTACGGCCTCACCGAGAAATTGAAGGTGGGCGAGGTCACCAATATGTATTCCATTGTGGAGAAGATGACCCAGGCCGACCTCATTGTGGAGCCTTGAGATGCTCAAGAAGACCCGTTCTCTCATCCTCACCTTCTCGAAAACCGTGGACGCCATGGCCGCCGAAAGCTACCTTTTGGGCCACGGTTTGCCCGGCAGAATGATCCCGGTGCCCCGGGAGATCACCGCCGGCTGCGGCCTTGCCTGGAAGGCGCCGCCGGAGACCGAGGCGGCCATCTGCGCGGCGCTGGAGGCGGGGAAGATTGCCTATTCCGGGGTGTACGTTTTGGAGGTGTAGCATGATTTATCTTGACAACGCCGCCACCACCCTTAAAAAGCCGCCGGAGGTTGCCCAGGCGGTGCTGAAGGCCATGGAGACGGCGGGCAACGCCGGGCGGGGCGCCCACGGCACGTCTCTCGACGCCGGGCGGCGGATTTACGACGCCCGGGTGCGGGCGGCCAGGCTCTTCGGCTGCTCCGATCCCAGCAGGGTGGCCTTTACCCTGAATGCCACCGAAGCGCTGAATATCGCCATTTTCGGTGCCTTTTCCCCGGGAGATCACGTGATTTCTACGGATTTAGAGCACAATTCCGTTCTCCGCCCCCTCTATGCCCTGGGCGAGGAGCGGGACGTGGAGGTGGACTTCGTTCCGGCAGACCGGCAGGGCAGGGTGGACTATGGGGATTTTGTGCGCCTCATTCGCCCCAATACGAAGGCCATCGTCTGCACCCATGCTTCCAACCTCACGGGCAACATCCTGGACGTGGGGCGAATCGGTAAAATCGCCCACGAGCACGGCCTGATGCTCTTTGTGGATGCCTCCCAGACCGCCGGGTGCCTGCCCATTGACATGGCGAAACTGAGCATTGACGTCCTCTGCTTCACCGGCCACAAGGGACTCCTGGGTCCCCAGGGCACCGGCGGGCTGTGCGTGGGCGAGGGCGTGGAGCTGAGGCCCTTCAAGCGGGGCGGCAGCGGCGTCCACTCCTACGACCGCCGCCAGCCCATGGAGTACCCCACCCGCCTGGAGGCGGGCACCCTCAACAGCCACGGCCTGGCAGGCCTGGGCGCGGCGCTAAAGTGGATCGAGGAGACCGGCGTTGAAACCATTGCCCGCCACGAGCAGCAGCTGACGCTCCGGTTTTACGAGGGCGTGCGGCAGATTGACGGCGTGACGGTCTACGGCGATTTTGTCTCGCCCCACGCGGGCATCGTCTCTCTCAACGTCCGGGACTACGATTCCGGCGCCGTGGCGGATGCCCTGTCCACCAATTACGGCATCGCCACCCGGGCAGGCGCCCACTGCGCCCCCCGGATGCACCAAGCCCTGGGCACGGTGGAGCAGGGGGCGGTGCGCTTTAGCTTTGGATACTTCACCACCTGCGAAGAGGTAGACGCGGCCATCCAGGCCGTCGAAGAAATCGCATCGCTGCCGTAGGGGCGGATGCCCACATCCGCCCGCGACCCGCCGATTTCCACCCAGGTACGCCGACCGCACCACACCGTAGGGCGGCATGCCCACATGCCGCCGCCGACATCGAACCAGCCCTGTAGGGGTCGATCTCCGATCGACCCGCGGGCGGGGATAAACCCCGCCCCTACGAAAAAACCGAAGGCGTGGCAGCAAGCCGCTTGCGCGGCACGGGTCGATGGGGACATCGAACCCTACGAATGCGCCGGGAAATCGCACCAGCTCCTACACCCAACTCGATGGCGCCCATAAAACGCAGCACCCCGGCATGGATCAATCCATGCCGGGGTCTTGCATCTAAATCAATCTCCGGGGCCGGGGTGCACGACCTTGCCCATGTTCCAGCAGAGGGCAGCCGCTGCGGCAGCCTGCTCTCGCTCCTCAGGGCTTTTGAACTCCGCCAGGGCGGTGTGGCAGCCACAGTCGCCGCAGAGTACGCTGAAGGCCCAGCCGCCTTCTTCATTGAGCACGCCGGGACCGCCGCAGAGCGGGCAGTCCTGGAGCGAGATCTCATGCAAAAATGAATCCATGTTCGGTTCCTCCTAATCAATCGTCAGCCGGCGGTGGCGTTGCCGTCGCCGCTGACGGGAATGGCCTCACCCAAAAAAGTGGGAAGAGGCTTGAAAATACAGTAGAAAAAGTCCTTGTCCCGCGCCAAAATCTCCCGGGCTTCCCGGAAGAGCTGGCCGGTGTAGGCGATGTCCTCGGCGGCGACGCCGTAGGCGTCCAAGCCCAGCGCGCGGGCATCGTAGATGGCGCGGTAGAGGTGGTACCGCTGGGAGACGATGAGGATCTTCTTGGCCTGGAACACATCCCGGGCGCGGTACATGCTTTCATAGGTGGAGAAGCCCGCGTGATCGAGGAACACGTCCTCCGAGGGGACGCCGCGCTCCACCACATAGTCCTTCATGGCGTTGACCTCGTCGTATTCCGCCCTGCTGTGGTCGCCGCTCATGAGGAGCTTGGGCGCCGCGCCGGCTTCATAGAGTTTAAGCCCCATCTCCAGCCGATCCTGGAGCATCAGCGACGGGGTGCCGTCAGGCCGGACGCCGCAGCCCAGCACCAAAATGGCGTCCACATCGGAAAGGGCGGCAGCCTCCTCTTGGGAGAGAAGATAGCCCCGCGCCTGCCCCCAGACCCACAGGCTCAGACCACCGGCCACGGCGGCGCACAAAACCGCCAAAATCAGCGCCGCGATCAGGAGCTTCTTCCAAAGGGCGCAATGTCTTGTCTTCATGGCCAGTGCTTTTTCTGCGCCTTTGCCAGGCACACGCCGTACCAGACGATAAAGGCCAGCGGAATGAGAATCAAGACCAGCAGCTCCACCACCAGGCCGAGACTGCCGTTGGCCACCGCCCAATTCTGAATCGTGCCCAGATAGGAATCGACAAGTCCCAAAGCACCGCTGAGGAAGGTGAAAATGCCGGCAACCAGCGTCCGCGGACGGATATAGGCGATATAGCCGGCAGCGTCGCGGCACTCGGCAATGGTGCGCTCCTTGGGGATCAGGAGAGAGTTATCAAAGAGCAGCCCGTCCCGCAGCTTAAACCATGTGAAGATGGCATAGACCCCGAAGCCCAGGGTAATGATATTGACGATGATGTTAAAGCTCTGATTCACCGCGTTCGTCCTCCTCTTTTTGTGCCGGCTGCGGTTGGGTACCTTGACCGGGGGATCTGTGCCGGATGAGATCGCTGAGCAGGATGATGCCCACAGCCAGGAACAGCAGTGTGCCAAGGCCGCTGATGACGGTGGCAAACACATCGCTGCCGGAGAGGTGCTGCCAGAAATTCACCGCCAGCACGCCGCCTAAAAACAGCAGCGCGATACCAAGAACAGCGCTAAAGGCCATTTTTTGCCGGGTTTCCCGGCCGGATTTTTGCTTTTTCTTCATGCCTTCGCCTCCATTCTACAGCCTGCTACTCTATTTTACAAGATATCACCGGCAGAGTAAATAAGGATCCCCCAGAATTTATAGAATATTAACCTTTGCCTGGGGCGCGCCATGGAGGCGGAAGTATTCGATCATTTCTCCGGTGAGGCTGATGGCGGAGTGGTCGGTGGGGAGCGCTGCCCGGGAAAACCAAACCGCCTCGGAGAGCTCGTCCTCCTGGAGGGTGATGTGGTCCGAGCCGTCGAGCTGGGCGAAGAAGCCCATGAGCAGGGTATCGGTGAACACCCAGGGCTGGGATTTATAAAACTGGAGGTTTTTCACCCGCAGCCCCACCTCCTCCATGACCTCCCGGCGCACCGTGTCCTCGATGCTCTCGCCGATTTCGTTGAAGCCCGCCACCAGGGCATAGCGGGTGAAGGCGCGCCCTTGGTAGCGGGTCAGGAGCAGCCGGTCGCCGTCGTAGACCGCGGCGATGACGCCCGGACAGATCTTGGGGTAGACCACCTGGCCGCAGGCTGGGCAGACGAGGCTTCGCTCCGTGGTGCCCTGGGTCATTTTGCCGCCGCAGTGGCCGCAGAAGCGGTTGGCCTGGTACCACCGCCAAAGACTCTCCCCGGCGCCCAGGGCGAAGAGCGTCTCGTCGGGGCATAGATCCCGCAGGGGCTTGGTGGGACGGTAGGAAAAGCCTGCCGGTGGCGTGGGGATGTCGCCTTCCCAGAGGAAGAAGCCGCGGTGATCCACGGAGAAGAGACGCGTGAGGGCGCTGTGGGGCGGCAAAGCCTCCAACCGGGGCAGTACCAGATGATCCTGCTCCACCCGGCACAGGAGACCGTCCTGGCCGAAGACCAGGCAGAAGTCCTCGCTTGTTGGCGCGGCGGTGGAGAACTGATTTTCGTAGATATGGGGGGCGATGTCCTGAATCATGGCGTCTCCTCCCGGAAGAAGGCCTCAATGGCGGCGCGGTCTGCCCGCACCGAGCCCTGGGCAAATTCCGCCTTGCCGCCGCCGCGGCCGGAAAGGGTCTGATTCATCCTGCGCACCAGCGCCCGCAGGTCGCCGCCGGGCTGTCCCAGGGCGTAGGCGTAGCCGTCGGCGGTGGGGGCGAAGACGGCGCACCGGCCGCCGCAGCATGTCTGCACAGCGTCGGCCAGCCGCCTTAAGCTGTCCGGTTTCAGGGGCTTGTCCTCGATGAGCAGCACGTCACCCGCGCCGGAAAACGCCTGGGCGCGGAGGGAAAAGAGCTGCTCCTCCAGCTGGGCGGCGCGCTGCTTGGCCTCCTCCAGGTCACCCCGGAGCTTGGAAACGACCTTGGCGGTCTCCAGGGGCTTGGCCGAGAGCTGGCCGGAGACGGACTTGTTCTGCTGCCAAACTGCCGCCAAATGGGCATAGGCCGGGGCGCCGGCCAGCATTTCTATGCGCACGCCCTCGTGGAAGCGCTGGCTGGAGAGGAATTTGATGAGGCCGATCTCGCCGGTGTGCGCCACATGGACGCCGCAGCAGGCGCAAAGATCCACCGAGCCCATGCGCACCAGCCGCACGGCGCCCTCAATGACCTTTTTGCTTCGGTAGGGAAGCTGGGCAAGGGTTTCCCGATCCGGCCAGAGCACCTCCACGGGCAGATCCGCCCAGATGGCCTGGTTGGCCTCCAGCTCCAGGGTCTTGAGCTGCTCGTCGGTGAGGAAGCCGTCGAAGTCGATGGTCACGGCGTCGCGCCCCATGTGAAAGCCCACGTTGTGCAGGCCATAGTGGGAGAAGATCAGTCCCGAGACGATGTGCTCGCCGCTGTGCTGCTGCATGAGCGCGAAGCGCCGGTCATAGTCGAGGACGCCGGTGACCGTGGCGCCCACCGCCAGAGGCTTTTCCAAATAGTGGACGATTTCCCCATCCACGGTATGGACGTCGGTGACGGCCACACCATCCAGCGTGCCCTGATCGCCGGGCTGGCCGCCGCCCTCGGGGTAGAAGGCCGTGCGGTCGAGCACCACGTGGTAGCCGTGCTTGCCTGCCTGACAGGCGAGCACCTGCGCCGTAAACGTTCGTAAGTGGACGTCCTTCTCATAAAGACGTTCCGTTTCCATATTTCTCCGCTCCTTCCAGGCAATTTCTCAAGGGAATTATAGCAGATTCTGCGGCAAAAGGAAACAGGACGCCGGAGGGCAAAGGGATAGAATTTTTTCCAATTCTTTGTTTTGTCCTTGCATTCCGTCCGCCGTTGGGCTACTATGAAGGTAACAAGATCCCCTGGCGATACCAGAAAACAGGAGGAATAAACCATGGTAAAACCGACTCTGGTCATCATGGCAGCCGGAATGGGCAGCCGCTTTGGCGGCCTCAAGCAGACAACCCCTGTGGATCCAGAAGGACACTTTCTCATGGATTTTTCCTTGTATGATGCAAAGCGCGCAGGCTTCGGCCAGGCCATCTGCATCATCAAGCCGGAGATGGAGCAGGATTTTGAGGAAAAGATCGGCCGCCGGGTGCGGCGGCATCTGCCCCTTGCCTACGCCTATCAGACGCTCCAGCAGCTGCCCGCGGGCTTTTCGGTGCCTGCTGGGCGGGTCAAGCCCTGGGGCACCACCCACGCCGTGCTCTGCGCGGCGCCGCTCATCCATACGCCCTTTGCTGTGCTCAATGCCGATGACTTCTACGGCTTAGAGGCTTTTGAGGCCATGGCGGCGTTTTTAAAGGAGGCGCACAAGCCCACGGAGCATGCCATGGTGGGCTACCAGCTGGGCAATACCCTCACGGACTTTGGCTCCGTCTCCCGGGGTGTGTGCACGGTGGACGAGAGCGGCCGCCTCACCGGCGTAACGGAGCACAAGCGCGTGGAAAAGACAGCTGCGGGTCCAGCCTTCACCGAGGACGGCGAAACCTTCACGCCCCTGCCCGCCGACGCTCCGGTGTCTATGAACCTCTGGGGCTTCCAGCCGGAGATTTTGGAGGTGTTTGCCGAGACCTTCCGCACCTTCCTCTCTCGCCTCACGCCGGAGACGGCGCTCACTGCCGAGAGCCTCATCCCTCGCCTCACCGACCGCATGATTCGCCAGGGCGCCGGCACCGTGGAGGTGCTCACCACCCCCGCCCGGTGGTACGGCATCACCTATCGGGAGGACTTGCCGGGGGTTCAGACGGCTATCGCCGCCATGAAGGCCGCCGGGCAGTATCCCCAATCCCTCTGGGAAACGTCCTGAATAGACAGGATTCCAACCATACGCGAAAAATATGATTTGATTTAGGAGGAGATTCCCATGCTTCACGCAAACATCATCAAGGCCGCAACCCCCGAAGAGGCCGGCAAGCTGGCTGCCGACGTGTTTGAAGCCCTCATCCGTACCAAACCCGCCTGCCTGCTGGGTCTTGCCACCGGTTCCACCCCGCTGCCCCTCTACCGCGAGCTCATCGCCCGGGAAAAGGCCGGCAAGATTGACTTCTCCCGCGTCCGTTCTGCCAACCTGGACGAGTACAAGGGACTTGGCCCCGATCATCCCCAGAGCTACCGCTACTTCATGCAGGACAACCTCTTCAACCACATCTCCATCAAGCCGGAGAATACCATCGTCCCCGACGGCCTGGCCACCGATCCCGAGGCCATGTTTGCCGCCTATGAGCAGCAGATCGAGGCCTGGGGCGGCGTGGATCTGCAGCTTCTCGGCATCGGCCACGACGGCCACATCGGCTTCAACGAGCCCTGCGACCACTTCCCCAAGATGACCCACGAGGTGGAGCTCACCGCCATGACCCGCGAGGCCAACAAGCGCTTCTTCGCCTCCCTCGACGAGGTGCCCACCGCCGCCTTCACCATGGGCATCGGCACGGTGATGGCTGCCCGGAAGGTCGTGCTCATCGCCACCGGCGCGGACAAGAAGGAGATTCTCCACAAGTCCTTCTTCGGCCCCGTCACCCCCGAGGTGCCCGCGTCCATTCTGCAGTTCCACCCCGACGTCACGGTCATCTGCGACGCCGCCGCCTGGGGAGAATAAGCCATGGCTGTGAAGAAATACCGCAACGCCCTCCTCTACCACGAGTTTTCCTTCCGCAAGGGCGGATTCTCCGTGGAGGACGGCCGCTTTCTCCAGGTGGGGCTGGAGGAGCCCGACGGCGAGGATCTCCACGGCGCGCTGGTCATCCCCGGCCTCATCGACATCCACACCCACGGCAACTCCGGCTGCGACTTCTGTGACGGCGACTATGAAGGACTCCTGACCCTGGCCAAGTTCTATGCCAAGAACGGCATCACCTCCTTCGCCCCCGCCAGCAACACTCTCCCCGAGGGCGTGCTCTCTCCGGCGTTCCAGAATGCCGCGCGGCTGCATGCGGAAAAGCCGGCTGGCTGCTCTGTGATCCGGGGCATCCAGATGGAGGGACCCTTCTTTGCCGAGAGCAAGAAGGGCGCCCAGAACCCCGCCCACCTGCGTAACCCCGACTTTGAGATGTTCCTGCGGCTCAAGGAGGCGGCAGGGGATCTTCAGATCATTGCTGACGTGGCGCCGGAGCTCCCCGGCGGCATCGAGTATGTGGAGAAGGTCAGCAAGCTCTGCCGCGTCTCCCTGGCGCACACCGCCGCCGACTATGACACCGCCCGCGCCGCCTTTGCTGCCGGCGCCAGCCACGTGACCCATCTCTATAACTGCATGCCGCCCATGCTCCACCGGGCGCCCGGCGTCATCGGCGCCGCCTGCGAGAATCCCAAGGTCACCGTGGAACTCATCGCCGACGGTCTCCACACCCACCCGGCCGCTGCCCGCCTGGCCTACAATGCCTTCGGCAAGGAGCGGATCTGCCTGGTGAGCGACAGCCTTTCGTGCTGCGGATGCAAGAGCGGCGTGTACTTCCTGGGCGGCCAGGAGGTGGTGCTCGACGGCACCCTCGCCCGCCTCAAGGACGGCACCATCGCCGGCTCCGCCAACCACCTCTTCGGCATCATGCGAATTGCCGTCTCCATGGGTATTCCCATGGATGCCGCCGTGCGCATGGCCTCCTACAACCCGGCCAAGGTGCTGGGCGTGGAGAACGAGGTGGGCTCCATCGCCCCCGGCCTCCTGGCGGACTTCCTGGTGTGTACCCCCGATCTCCAACTGCAAAAGGTCTATATGGCTGGAGAACCCCTCGAAGCGTAAAAAACGAAAACTTTTCCGAACCCGGTGCTGCCCGGCAGCACCGGGCAGTGTGTCAAAAAACTTCCGAAAGCGGGAAACAAGCCTCGCAGAGTTTCGCCGCCGCAGCGGCGAAATAAAATAAAAATCGCGATTTCCGGGGACATGCGCATCGGAAATCGCACTTTACACCCTAAAAGGTTCGACAGCTTTTCGAAGAAAACCGAGAACCTTTTGGGGTGCAATCCCCTTTGTCAAAAAAGCAACGCTTTTTTGACAGTCTCCCCGGTGCTGCCCGGCAGCACCGGGTACTTCGTTTTTTGCCCTGGATTTGGCGGGAATGCCGCCTTGTTCCGGGGAGAAATCTGTGGTATACTATCAAAATACCGTGGAATTTGGAAGGGAGGCGTGACCATGAGCGAGCACAATCTGGTGATCCCCGAGGCGGACTGGCGCAAGCTCCTGGCCAGCGCCAAGGGCGACGATGCCCTGCTCTATCTCTATCTCCGGGTGGGCGGCCAGGCTGAGCAGGCCGAGTCCGCCCTCCATATGACCCGCAGCCGCCTGGAGTGCGCCGAGGCGTCCCTTCGGAGCATCGGCCTGTGGCCGGAGAAGCCCAAGGTGCTCCGCCCGGCGGAGCCTCCGGCCTACACTGAGGCCGATCTCATCCGCGAGATGAAGGAGGACACCGGCTTTTCCCAGCTCCTGGGGGAGACCCAGCGGCGGCTGGGAAAGGTGCTCAGCACCGAGGAGCTCAAAATCCTCCTCTCGATCTACAATTACCTGGGCTTGCCCGCCGAGGTCATCAGCATTCTCATCTCCTTCTGCATGCAGCGCGCCAAGGCCAAGAAGCTCCGGCGGCCGCCCTCCATGCGCACCATTGAGAAGGAGGCATACCATTGGGCCGACCAGGGCATCGAGACGCTGGAGGAGGCGGCGGTCTACGTCCAGCTGGAGATGGAAAAGCAGACAAAGCTGCGCGCCATGCAGCGCGCCTTGCAGATCAACGACCGCCAGCTGGTGCGGGGGGAGGAGGCCATCCTCCGCCGTTGGATCGACTGGGGCTATGGCCCCGGGGAGATCGCCCTGGCCTACGAGCGCACCTGCTTGCAGATCGGCTCGTTCAAATGGCCGTACATAGAATCCATCGTGGAGAGCTGGAAGAAGCAGGGACTCTACACGGTGGCGGATATCCAGGCACAGGACAAGGGGCCGGCCAAGCCCGCTGCCAAGCCCCAGGAGCAGCAGCCCAACCAGTGGGCGAAGGACGCGGTGGCGCGGATGATGCGCGCCCAGGAGGAATGATCGATGGCCTACAGCGAAGCGGTGCTGCACCGGGCACGGGAGCGGCTCCTACAGAAAAAAAACCTCTACGAGGCGGAGACCGCCGCCCGGCGGGCACAGGTGCTGCAAGCGTATCCGCGCCTTCGAGAGATCGACCAGGCGCTGCGCCAGTCGGTGGCCGGCGCCGTGGCGGCTGCTTTCCGCAAGGGGGAGGACACCACCGCGGCCATCGCCGCCCTCAAGGAGAAAAATCTTGCCCTCCAGCGGGAGCGGGAGTGGATTCTCGCCTCGGCGGAGCTGGACGAGAGCGTGCTCGATCCGCCGCCCTTCTGCCCCCACTGCGGCGGCAGCGGCTACGTGGGCTCGAGCATGTGCGAATGCCTGCGGGAGCTGTGCCGCCAGGAGCAGAAGAAGGAGCTCTCCAGCCTGTTGGGGGGCAAGGAGAGCTTTGACGGCTTCCGCCTGGATCTCTATCCCACCGAGCCGGATCCCAACCTGGGGGTGAGCCCCAGGCAGCTCATGGAGCGCACCTTCCGCCGCTGCCGCCGCTACGCCCGGGAGTTCGGCGCCGGTGCGCCGTCGCTGCTGTTCACCGGCGGCCCCGGCCTTGGAAAGACCTTCCTCTCGGCCTGCATTGCAAGAGCCGTGGCGGACAATGGCTTTTCCGTGGTCTACGACACGGCCGGGAAGCTATTTTCTGACTTTGAGGCCGTGAAGTTTGGCGGCAACCAGCAGGATCTCACGCGGAAGTATCTCCAGTGCGATCTCCTCATCATCGACGACCTGGGCACGGAGATGACCACCCAGTTTACCCAGTCTGTGCTCTACCGGGTGCTCAACGACAGGCTGCTGGAGAACCGGCCGGTGATTGTCTCCACCAATCTGAGCGACCAGGCGCTGCGCCAGCGCTACAGCGCCCCCATCGCCTCGCGGCTCCTGGGCGCCTTCGAGGTCTGCCTGTTTCTGGGGCAGGACATCCGGCAATTGCACGCGTAACGCATGGAATGGCGCAGGTGGGAAAAGCTATCTGCGGGAGGAGAATTATGCCATTACAAACTGTACAAGATCTCACAGGGCTCCTGGAGCTCCTGCAGCAGCCGGCCTTCTGCCTCCGGCAGGACGGTCAGGTGTTTCCCAACCGCCTGGCCGAGACACTCTCACCGGCCGGCGGGCTGTGTCTGGATGAATGGCTGGGCGCGTGCCGGGATGCCTACCGTGGCTGGAACCGCACCGGCGGCCTTTCGCTGACGCTGCCGATTCTGGGTCAGACGTACCTGGTCACCGTGCAGCCCCTGGAGGACGGCGCGCTGTTCCTGCTCTCGCCCATGCCCGTAGAGAAGGAGGAGAGCTTTGGCGTGGCGGCGCAGGTGATGCGCCAGCCACTGAGCGACCTCTCCCTGCTCTCCCAGCGCCTTTCGGAGCTGGCGTCGTCCGCGGAGGAAGGGGCGCTGCGGGAGGAGGCGGCCAAGCTGAGCCGGAACGTCTACCGCCTCAGCCGCATCACCGCCAACCTGGCTGACCTGGAGCGACTGCGCTCGGGGCAGTACCAGCCCCGGCTTAGCCCGCTGGAGCTGAGCGCCGCCCTTTCGCCGCTGCTGGTGGAGGTGGCGGATTTGTGCCGGGTCGCGGGGCATGGACTGGAGTACCGGCTGCCGGGTCAGCCGGTCAACGTCCGGGCAGACCAGATGCTGTTGGAGCGGGCGCTCTTAAACCTCTTTTCCAACGCCATCAAGTATGGCGACCCCGCCGAACCCATCCGGTTCTGGTGCGACCTCACCAGCAGCGCCGTGCTGCTGCGGGTACAGAATCGCTGCCTTGCCGACGACGGGGAACTTTTGAGCGCCGCCTTTTCCCGGCTCCACCGTCGGGGCGCCCTCCCTGACCCCACCTGGGGCGTGGGGCTGGGACTGCCCCTGGCGCGCGCCATTGCCCAGCTTCACGGCGGCACCGTGGCCATGGAGCTGAGTCGGGAGGGCGTGGCCACGGCCACCCTTTCCCTCAGCCGCCGCACCGGCTCCGCCGTGCGGGTGGAAGCGCCCATTTTCGACTACACCGGCGGCATGCGCCGCAGCCTGGTGGAGCTCTCCGACGTGCTTCCCAGCAGCTGCTACGCTGTGGATGCGCTGTGAGGGCATGGGACAGAAAAATCCCCTTCCGCTGCCATAGAGGCGGAAGGGGTTGATTTTGGACGTTACAAATGTTAAGGTATTGCTAGGGCATCACCGCACAATTGTGTCTGCGGCCTTCGCCCAATCTTTTGCCCCATCCGTGCAGCTATAAAAGGGGGAAATACATACAGTATTCCCGCCCTTTTATAACTTTCGTATGAGGCAAAATCTTTGG
>LBJMR02800__coassemble_507_pt1 | contig 26228 bp, 25 predicted proteins | sample LBJMR02800__metabat2_low_PE_029 | metagenome-assembled genome bin LBJMR02800 | reverse complement strand
CTGCGCGTTCAATAACCCGCCCGCAGGCGGCGCAAAATGCACAGCTCTCGAATTGAAGCTGTGCATTTTGCACAGGGGCTGGCTCTTAATGAGACAGCCCCAGTTTATTTGACTGTAACTAGAGACTGTGCTACAATGGGGAAAACACCGTTGGGAGGGACGCTTGGTGAAGGTGACGTATGCGGCATTTTTAAAACAGCAGATCGATCTCGCATCCCTTGGCGTTGCGCAGCGTACCGACGCCTACCCCTATTTCTGCACGCCCAGGGGCGCCAATATATTCGGCTGGGCAGGAGTGGACGGCATTCATTTCTGCTTCATCCGGGGCTTTGGGGAGATGGTATTTGCCGTCAGTCCCATGAACACGGCGCCGGATTTCGTCCATCCGCTTGCTCGCACCTTTGCCGACTTTCTGCGGCTATTGTTATCCTGCGGCGACAGTGCGCCCCTGGAGCAGGCCTGGCAGTGGGACAACGCACAATTTTCCGCCTTTCTCGCGGAAAACCCGCCAGGGGATACGCAGAAGGCAGTGATGGCGCAGATCGCCACGCAGACTGGCCTGATGCCCATGGAGCAGCCGTGGCAGTACCTAAGAGATGTACAAGCCGCCTTCGACTACTCCAAAATCAAATACACCGAGGACTACTACGACCCGGACATGAATCCCGACGCGCCGCAAAAAGAGCCTGAATGGAAGGTCACCTTTGACGGCGGCTTCTTCCATCACCGCCGCGGCAGCCGCGCCGGAATGGAGCTGGCAATCCGCAAGACTTATTTCTGGGCAGATCGGACTTGGTACATCCCCGCGGTGTATATCTGCGGGAAGGGGCTGGTGGTGGACTTCTGCATGCGGGCAGACCCATCTGCCATAAAAGCCTTTCAGGATAAATGGAATTTGCACATCGAAAGCGAAGCGCATCGTTCCTTCACGCGGGAGGAGCGGATGGAAATGGAAGCCGAAAACCCCTTGCAATTTTCCTTCCGCCCCACCTTGCATCTCAATGGAAAGGATCTTCGCATGAAGCGCGGCTGCGGCACCTCCTATAACCCCTGCGTGCCGGAGGGGTATGTTTTCGAGTGCGAAGGCGCGCGGGTGGTGAAGCACAATCAGCTCGATCCCAGCTATGGCTGGATGATCTGGCGCTTCAGCTTTCCCTATGTGACCAAGCGCAGGCCGGACATTCGCACCCTCTCCCTAACCCTTTCCCAGGAGGCCGTAGCGCGTCCCGGCAAGCACTTCCGGGTGAGTAGCCCAGGAGGCACGGTGGATTTTTCCCATGGCGGCAGAGAATACCGCCTGACTGTCCAGGAATACGAGCCCCAGGTGATGGACTGGAGCAAAATGCCCTTGAAAAACGCTGTCTATCCCAGCCACTACATGGCCATGACCTACACGCTCTCGCCGGAATTGCCCGACGGTGTGCTTCAAATCTCCGACTGCGCGGAAAGCGACCAGCCGAGAAGGGAGCCGCCCGCTCCGGGGCAGCCGGTCGCCACCTCGGATACGGCGGTCATCGGCATCATCGGCGGTGCGGACGGCCCCACCTCGATTATTACAGGGCAAACGGCACCTGGCAAACTCCACGCCGCCTGCTCGGCGCTCCATTTCGCGCCTGCTGAAGTCGTGGAGTGGCGGCTGATCTTCCGCGAGACGGAATTTCCCGACGCTGAAATGGTTTTATTATAGGGCATCACCGCACAATTGTGTCTGCGGCCTTCGCCCAATCTTTCGCCCCATCCGTGCAGGGATAAAAGGGGGAAATACATACAGTATTCCCGCCCTTTTATCCCTTTCGTATGAGGCAAAATCTTTGGCCGAATGCGCTTGCCAAATTGTGCGGTGCTGCCATAGTTTCTTTTCCTCCGCGGGCTTCCCATGATCCCGCGGAATTTTTTATTTTGTTGTTATAACAACAGAAAAGAAATGCGTTTTCCTGTATGCTCTCTTTAGAAGCCAACGGAAAGGATGAAACCCTATGATCCGAAAGATTATTGAAATTGATGAAGAGAAGTGCAACGGCTGCGGCGCCTGTGCCGCCGCCTGCCATGAGGGCGCCATCGGGATGGTAAACGGCAAGGCAAAGCTCCTGCGGGACGACTACTGCGACGGCCTGGGCGACTGCCTCCCTGCCTGCCCCACCGGCGCTATCACTTTCGTAGAGCGCGAGGCTGCGGCCTACGACGAAGCCGCCGTGCAGGCAAAGAAGCAGAGCAACGGCGGCTGCCCCGGCCAGCAGATGCGGCAGTTCACCCCAAGAGACACGGAGCCGGCGCCGCGCGCCGCGTCCCAGCTGCGGCAGTGGCCGTGCCAGATCAAGCTGGCGCCCGTCAACGCGCCCTACTTCTCCGGCGCAAAGCTCCTTATCGCTGCCGACTGCACCGCCTACGCCTATGCCAACCTGCACCAGGACTTTATGCGCGGGAAGATCACCCTGGTGGGCTGCCCCAAGCTCGACGGCGTGGACTACAGCGAAAAGCTCACCGAGATCATCGCGAAAAACGACATCCAGAGCGTGACCATTGTGCGCATGGAAGTGCCCTGCTGCGGCGGGCTGGAATTGGCCGCTAAGAAAGCCATTCAGCAGAGCGGCAAGTTCCTTCCCTGGCAGGTGGTCACCATCTCCGTGGACGGAAGCATTTTGGATTAAAGGAGGAATTTTCCATGGAAGAACGGATGAAAAATATTCCCATGGCTGAGGTGTTGCGCCTCAAGGAGCTGGTGGCCTATCAGCCCGGGCAGGTGGTGAGCCGGACGCTGGCGCAGAACAAGGCCGTAAGCGTGACGCTCTTCTCCTTTGACAAGGGCGAGGAAATCAGCACCCACGCCTCCGGCGGCGACGCCTTTGTGAGCTGCCTGGACGGCGAAGGAAAAATCACCATTGACGACAAGCCCTATGTGCTCCGCGAGGGCGACGCCATCGTCATGCCCGCCGGACATCCCCACGCCGTCTATGCCAATGAGCAGTTTAAAATGCTGCTGGTGGTCGTATTTTAATAAACCCTACGGGAGGAACCTATGAATCAACAGATGTTTTGCTTTCAATGTGAACAGACCGCCGGTTGCACCGGCTGCACCGGCAAGGCCGGCGTGTGCGGAAAGTCGGCCGACGTGGCCAATCTTCAGGATCGGCTGACCGGCGCCCTGATCGGCCTTGCCCGCGCCACAGATGGCGGCACCAAATCCACACCCTCCACCTGGCGGCTGATGATCGAAGGGCTCTTTGCCACCATCACCAACGTCAACTTCAACGAAGCGTCCCTAAAATCGTTGGTGGATCGGGTGCACAGGGAACGGGATGCCCTGGCGCAGGGCTGCGCCAGCTGCGGCGAGCCCTGCGGGCGCACCGGCGACTATGATCTTCGTAAGCTCTGGAACGCCGACGAGGACATTCGCAGCCTCAAGTCTCTGATCCTCTTTGGCATCCGCGGCGTGGCCGCCTATGCCTACCACGCCATGGCGCTGGGGTATGTGGACGATTCCCTCAACCGCTTTATCGCCAAGGCGCTCTTCTCTGTGGGCGAGGACTGGGGCATGGAGGAGCTTCTCCCCGTTGTGATGGAGGTGGGCAAGTACAATCTCACCTGTATGGAGCTTCTGGATCGCGCCAACACCGAGACCTTCGGTTCACCCGCGCCCGCCACGGTCTCCCTCACCGTGGAACCGGGTCCCTTCATCGTGGTCACCGGCCATGATCTGCTGGATCTCAAGCTGCTGCTGGAAGCAACCAAAGGGACAGGCATCAACATCTACACCCACGGCGAGATGCTCCCCGCTCACGGGTATCCTGAACTTCGGAAGTACCCCCATCTCAAGGGTAATTTCGGCACGGCCTGGCAGAATCAGCAGAAGGAATTTGCCAATCTCCCCGCCCCCATTCTCTTTACCACCAACTGCCTGATGCCGCCCAAGGATCACTATATAGACCGGGTATTCACCACCGATGTGGTGTCCTACCCCGGCGTCACCCACATTGATGCAAAGAAGGACTTCTCGCCCCTCATCGAGAAGGCGCTTGCCCTGGGCGGCTATGAGACGGCGCAGCACTTTACCGGCATCAACGGCGGCAGCACCGTGACAACCGGCTTTGGCCACGATGCCGTGCTGAACGTCGCCGGTCAGGTGGTGGAGGCGGTGAAGTCCGGCGCCATCCGGCACTTCTTCCTGGTGGGCGGCTGCGACGGCGCCCGCGCGGGCAGAAATTACTTCACGGAGTTTGTGCAAAAAGCGCCCCAGGACACGGTGATTCTCACCCTGGCCTGCGGAAAATACCGCTTCAACGATTTGGATCTCGGCACCATCGGCGGACTTCCCAGGCTGATGGACATCGGTCAGTGCAACGACGCCTACAGCGCCATCCAGATTGCCCTGGCGCTGGCCGACGCCTTTGGCTGCGGCGTCAACGATCTGCCCCTATCCATGGTGCTCTCGTGGTATGAGCAGAAGGCAGTGTGCATTTTGCTCACGCTTCTCTATCTGGGCGTAAAGAACATCCGCCTGGGTCCCACGCTCCCGGCATTTCTTTCCAAGCACGTGCTGGAGTACCTGGTGGAGCACTTCAACATCGCCCCCATCACCACCCCGGAGGAGGATCTCCAGCAAATGCTCGGATAAGAACAAGCTACTGACCCCCGGTTTTGCTTGCGCAAAACCGGGGGTCAAAACACTTTTCACGGTTTGTTCCTAACTGGTGCCGCTCCTTAAGCGCGGGTCTTTTTTCGGAAAAACCGATAGGACAGCGCGCCGGGGATGCCGATCCAGCACAGCATCGAAATTCCAGCCACCGCCTCATAGTTCTCAATGGCAATGGTTCCCGCGAGAAACAGAACCAGCACCGGCAGGGATATCAACGCCAGGATTCGGTGGGCAAGATACCAGGTCTCCTCGTCGCACACTGTCCAGGGAAGGCGCAGACCCACATAGCGGTTATAGGGGATTTTGGTCGCAATCGCCCCGAAAAACACCATAAAGCCGCACAGGATCGCCGTTGCAAGTATTTTTTCTGCCTGGACGGAGAGAACGACAATGCCATATTGCTCCAGAAACGCCAGCACCGCAAGGGCAATCACCATCAGGACACTCACCACGGTGGTCTTCACCATAGCACGGCCTCCCGCGCTTTGGCGCTCCACATGCGTCATTAGTTCCAGATTGCACCCCAGCACCGCCACGCTGGCAAGGAGACACAGCGAAACGGCAGCGACCGCCCAAGCGGTATTGGGCATGGCGGGTGCCAGGATCAGTCCCAGAAACGCAAAGAAAAGCATGAGGCCGCGCTTCCTGTTTGCCAGTTCGCTTCGCTTTTGCTGCGCTTTCAGCGCATCCAGCCGCGCCTGCACCTCCGATAACTGGGTATCCTCCATCTCCAAGAGCTGAGACACCGACACCTCCAGCACCGCGGCAAGCTGCGGCAGCAGATCACCGTCTGGGACAGAGGCGCCGGATTCCCATTTGGAGACGGTCTGGCGCACCACATGCAGCTTTTCGCCCAGCTGCTCCTGGGTGAGCCCCCGCTGAAGGCGGTACTTCTTGATTTGGTCGCATAGCATGGTCATCCCTCCTGGGATCATTGTACCGGATGGCGCCTCACGGGGCAAGCAACGATCCTTAACATGGCATATGAATTCGATCTATGCACCACATGAGAGCAAAATCCGGCGGGAAACCCACATGGAGAGACGCTCATTTCAGCAGGCTCTGAATCCAGCCCACCACGTTATACTGGGCAAAGACGGGGCTGGCCACCAACGATACAGTTGACATAATCTTGATAAAGATATCCAGGCAGGGTCCCACCGTATCCTTGAGGGGGTCGCCAACGGTGTCTCCCACCACGGCGGCGCTGTGGGTGGGCGTTCCCTTCCCCGCTCCAGCCACGCCACCGGCCTCGATGTACTTTTTGCCGTTGTCCCAGGCGCCGCCGGCGTTGCCGCAGAAAATGGCAATCATGATGGCCGCCAGCGTGGAGCCGATGATTAAGCCGCCCACAAAGCTCGGCCCGAAGAGGAAGCCCGTGGCCACCGGCACCACGATGGCCAGGAGCGACGGCACCTTCATCTCGTCGATGGCGCCCTTATAGGAAATGGAGATGCAGGTCTTATAGTCCGGCTTGGCTTTGCCCTCGAGGATTCCAGGGATCTCCCGGAACTGACGGCGCACCTCGTCTACCATCTTCCGCGCGGCCTTGGCCACAGCCTCGATGAGCATGCCGGAGAACAGGAACGGCAGCGCGCCGCCGGCGATGGCGCCGGCCAGCACCATGGGCTCCATGAGATTGAGGATGAGACCGGTGCCCACCTCGTTGAAGGAATAGAGATACGAGATCATCAGCGCCAGCGCGGCCAATGCGCCGGAGCCGATGGCAAAGCCCTTGCCGATGGCGGCAGTGGTATTGCCCACGGAATCCAGCGTATCGGTGATCTTGCGCACCTCGGGATCCAGCTCACTCATCTCCGCAATGCCGCCGGCATTGTCGGAAATGGGGCCATAGGTATCCACCGACACCGTGGCCGTGACGAAGGAAAGCATGCCCATGGCCGCCATGGAGACGCCATACATGCCGGAGACGGCGTAAGAGGTAACGATGCCGGCGCCCAGTACCACGCACGGCGCCATACACGAGCGCATGCCCAAGGCCAATCCCTGGGTGATGGTCAGTGCCGCGCCCTCCGTGGCCGTATTGGCCAGAAGGCGGGTGGGGCGGTAGTCCGCCGAAGTATAGTACTCGGCCAGCATGCCGATGACCACGCCGGCCACCACGCCGATGGTGGAGGCAATCCAGGGCGAGATACTGCCCGCGGCAAAGCCCAGAGAGGCTTTGAGCACCGCCGCGTCCTCCCCCTTGAAGAGGAACCACGAGGCAAGGAAGCCCAGGATGATGGTGAGCAGCGCCGCCACATAGGTGGCGCCGTTGAGCTCCAGGCGGGGATTTTCCGAGAGATGGCGCTTGGCCAAAAGCCAGCCAATTCCAATGCAGCAGGCCAAAAGTCCCAGAGAGACAAAGACCAGCGGGAACAAAATGCACTTTTGGAGCATGGTTTCGGTCATGCCCGTGCCCAGGGCGCCGGACTGGAGGAACATGTGATACGCCAGGATGATGCCCGAGGAGATGGCGCCCACGTAGCTCTCCAGAAGATCCGAGCCGAGACCCGCCACGTCGCCCACATTGTCGCCCACGTTGTCGGCGATGGTGGCCGGGTTGCGGGGATCGTCTTCAGGGATGTTGGCCTCGGTCTTGCCCACCAGATCCGCGCCCATGTCGGCGGCCTTGGTGTAGATGCCGCCGCCCACGCGGTTGAACATGGCCACAATGGAGCAGCCCAGGGCATAGCCCGAAAGCGTCATGGTAAAGGGGATAAAGCTCAGCCCCAGGTGGTTGGTATAGCTGGCCTCGGTCACATAAAGTTGTCCCAGTCCCAGGCCAAAGATCAGATAGACCAGGAAAAGCCCCAGCAGCGCGAAGCCGCCCACGCAAAGACCCATGACAGAGCCGCCTCGGAAGGCAATTTTCAGCGTCTTTCCAATGTCGTGGGTCTCCCGGGCTTGGTTGGAGACGCGAACGTTGGCATAGGTGGCAATTTTCATGCCCACAAAACCGGCACAGCCGGACATCACTGCGCCCACAATGAGCGCAATGGAGGCTTGCCACATGGTGACCACCGCAAGGATCACGGCAACAATCAAGATGACCACCAGCAGAACCGTATACTCATAGGCGATAAACGCATTGGCTCCGATGCGGATGGCAGCGGCAATTTCCTGCATTTTTTCCGTGCCCTCGGGCAGTTTCTTGACGAAGAAATAGTTAAACGCTGCAAAAGCCAGCGCCAGTCCGGCGGCAAAGACCACCAACACAATGATTAGCTGCATACCGTTTCCTCCCTTCGATGACAAAATCATTTACTTGCTTTCCGTACGTCGAACCAGTTGGAGCATCGGTAGAACAAACGATCAAAAGAGCCGCCGGCCGCCCACCACCTTGGCGTAGAGATTGCGTTCATCTCCCAGGTAGATAAAGCGCTCCAGGCGCTCGCGCACCGAAAGCGGCTGGGGATGATCCAGGTTGCTGTCGTCGAGCACCAGGGCATCCAGCTCGAAGCCCTCCTCAAAGGCTCCCACCTCTCCAAAGAACGCGCCGCCGCCCCGGGTGGCGAGGTAGAAGGCCGTGTCAAAGGTGAGAGGCGCCACGGACTGATCCAGAAGCCGCCAGCGAAGCTTGGAGGCCTGGATGGCGTGGGTCATGGCCTTGAACATGCTCTCGTGGCTGCCGCCGGCCACATCGGTGGCCAGACCCACCTTGATTCCATAGTCCAAGAAGCGGTTGACCGGCGCCACACCGGAGGCAATGTTCATATTGGATTCGGGGCTGTGAGCAACAAAGACGCCGTTTTCCTTGAGATACTCCATCTCCAAAGCGTCTGAGTGGACGCAGTGCGCCATGATGCAGGGATAGTCCCCGCCCAAAAGGCCAAATTTCCGGTAGGCGTCGCCATAGTTCTTGGCCGTGGGCACCAGCTCCTTGACCCAGGCAATCTCCCCTAAATTTTCCGAGAGGTGGCTCTGCACCGGAACGCCGAACTCCGCCCGGAGGTCGGCCAGGCGATAGAGGAGGTCATCAGTACACGAGGGAATAAACCGGGGCGTGATGATGGGCTTGGTGCGGGAAAAGCGTCCCACCGTGTCGGAAAGCCACTTTCGCGTCTGCCGCACGGCCTCCACGGTGGAGGGCTCGATGAGGTACATGGGGCCGTTGCGGTTCATATTCACCTTGCCCACATAGGTGATGAGGCCGGATTGCTCCAGCTTTTCCATCAGAAGCTCCGTGGCCGGAACATGCACCGTGGCAAAGAGACAAGCGCGGGTGGTCTCGCTGCGGATGAGATGCGCCGTCAATTGGCTGTAGGCTAGCTCCGCGTAGGCAAGATCCCGGTACTTGCTCTCCTCCGGGAAGGTATGGGTGTTGAGCCAGTCGAGCAGCTCCATGTCCATCCCAAGCCCCCGGAAGGAAAACTGCGGCGCATGGAGATGGAGGTCGATGAGTCCCGGGATAATAAGCCGGTCTCCAAAGTCCTCCACAGGCACGGCGGCATACGCCGCCGGAAGCGTCGGAAAGACACCCTTACACCTCCCATCCTCGCAGACCAGATAGTGATGTTCCAGAATCCGAAGATGATTCCGGTCAATGCTGTCACAAATATGTCCCTTGAACACAAAGGCGTCCACAGGAACCTCCTCCTTTCTGCTCCGAGCAACAACAGAATTGATTTTATGTCCCAATTATAGTATATTAGAAATGGTATACTATGGATATCTCAAGAGACGATCCATAAGGGGGTTGAAACCATGGCGAGATCTGAGGGGCAGAAGCTGAAGCTTCTCTATCTCAAAGAGCTATTGGAGCAGGAATCCGACGAGCGGCACCCGGTCAATGTACAGAAAATGCTGGAATATCTCGCATCCCACGGCATTGAAGCAGAGCGCAAGGCCATCTACAGCGACATTGCATGCCTGCAGGAGTATGGCATGGATCTTCTGCACAAGAGCGGAAAATACGGCGGGTATTTTCTGGCCTCCCGTGCGTTTGAATTGCCGGAGCTCAAGCTGCTGGTGGACGCGGTGCAGTCCTCCCGGTTTCTCACCACGAAGAAATCCCTGGAACTCATTGAAAAGCTCGGGTGCCTCACCAGCTGTCACGAGGCCGGCAGCCTCAAGCGGCAGGTGGTGGTTTCGGGGCGGGTGAAGACCATGGTGGAGAGCATCTACTACCTGGTGGACGAACTCCAGGAGGCCATCGCCCAGAACAGCCAAATTACCTTCCGATACTTTGAGTGGGGCGCCGACGGAAAGCGGCATTTTCGGCCTGGACTCTACGAGGCCAGCCCCTACGCCCTGGTGTGGGACAACGAAAACTACTACCTCGTCGCCCACTCCCAGCGCCATGGCATCACCCACTACCGCGTGGACAAGATGGCCGAAATCCGCGCCACCGGCAAGCCCAGGTGCATCACGCCCGAGGCAAAAAAGCTCACTGCCGCAGCATATGGCCGGAATGTCTTCGGTATGTTCGGCGGAAAGACCGCCGCTGTGAAAATGCGCTTTTCAAACCGCCTGGCCGGCGTGGTGCTCGACCGCTTCGGCGCCGACACCATGCTCATACCCGATGGCCAGGAGCACTTCACCTTTACCATGGAGATCGCCGTCTCGCCGCCGTTTTTCGCCTGGCTGGCAAGCTTTGGCGATGGCGCCAAGATTCTCAGTCCCGACTGGGTGGTGCGGGATTTTGTGGCGCTCTGCCGGGAAGCCCTGGCGCAATATGATCCATAAACACAGCAAGCGGCAGAAGAATCTGCCGCTTGCCAGTCATTTATGCTGGAGCTTTCGCTTTCGTCCCTTCTCATCCACCAAATAGGTGTTCTCCAGCTGGGCTGTGAGGTTTCGCTTGACAGCGGCCACATATTCCCGGCGGAGCGCTGCCTGTTCCTCCTTCTCCGCCTCAGTCAGTCCTTCGGTCTTGGATTTCCGCGCCAGTACATTGATTCGGTCGATTTTTGCCTGTTCCATGGAGCACTTCCTAACAATAGATTTCCAATAAAATAGAGATGCGGTCTTTTTTCGTGCGGCCGCCCACGTCCTTGAGCACGAGCTTTCCCATGCCGCGCACGGAGATCTTACTCCCAGGCTCCACCAGCTTGTCACCCTTGAGGCAGGGTAGATCATCCAGGGAGACGCGCCCCGCTGCAATGAGATCGGCTGCCTTCCCTCGCGATAGGCCAAAGCCAGAGCCCACCAGGGCATCCAGTCGCAGAGAAGCCACGGTATCCCGCCGCTCCTTGACCGTCTGCCGTGGCGGCTGCACCGCCGCAAGGGGGATCTCCTCGGTGGAGAGCTTGGTACGTCCGGCGCTGGTGAGATTGTCCAGCACGTAGGGCAAAATCTCCCGGGTGATAAGAATATCGCACCTGCCGGGCGCAACGCAGATATCCCCCACGGTCTCGCGCTTGATCCCAAGCCCCATCAGGCTTCCCAAGAAGTCCCGGTGGGTGAGGGTATCCTTCTCATAGTAGGTCGCCCGCACGGCGGCCACCGGGCTCTCCTCGCTCAGGAGCCACGTTTCATCCAGGTATTCCGGGAGATAACAGCAGAGCGTCCGCTCCGCGCCCTCGTATCCGCCGAAAAAGGTGAGCGGCAATTCCGGCAGCATCCGCCGGAGCAATACCTGCTCGCGCGGCGCGAGGAAGCAGGTCACGCCCACAATGGAGCGCCGCTCCGCGCCGGTCAGTTTTTCATAGAGCCGGGCAAAGAGGATGCGATCCTCCGGCGTCTGGGCCACCCGGTCAATTCTCGTCTGTTTATCCATAGTTTCATAGTACCATATTTTCGAAAAAAAGCAATGGTTCTTGTGAGATGGCCAATTCTATATTATACTAAGTGGAAACGGGCACTATGCCCACGGCAAGAAGGGAGACAAGCGCATGAAGGTACTGGTCATCGGCGGCGGCGCCAGCGGCATGATCGCCGCCCTTACAGCCGCGGAGGATCCCCACAATCAGGTGACGCTTCTCGAGCGGCAGGCGCGGGTGGGCCGCAAGCTCTTGGCCACGGGCAACGGCCGGTGCAACCTCACCAATGTAAACGCCGCCCCCTCCCGTTACCACGGCGGCCAGGGATTTCCCTCTGCCGCATTGGAGCGCTTTTCCGTAGAGGACACCCTGGCCTATTTTCGATCCCTGGGGCTTTTGACCGCGGTGGATTCTGCCGGGCGGGTCTATCCCTTTTCCGATCAGGCCAACAGCGTGCTGGACGTGCTGCGCTTTGCCATGGAGCGGGCGGGCGTCAACGTGGTCTGCGGCTGCGAGGTGACCGCCATCTCGAAAAAAGCCCGGGGCTACAGCGCCAAAACTGCCACAGAGCAATTTTATGGAGACAAAGTGATCCTCGCCTGCGGCGGCATGGCAGGCGGCAAGCTGGGCGGGAGCGATCTCGGCTACCGGCTCTTAACATCCCTGGGGCACCACATCACGCCCCTCTCCCCTGCGCTGGTGCAGGTACGCACCGAGACGGAAGCCATTCGCGGCCTCAAAGGCGTCCGCGCGGACGCCGGACTGGTACTCAAGGACGGCGGCGATACCGTGGCACGTGGCGGCGGAGAAATACAGTTTACCGACTTCGGCGTCAGCGGCATCGCAATCTTTGAGCTCTCCCGGGCGGTGCGTCCGGGGCAGACGCTGCTTCTGGATCTCCTGCGCCCCTGGGACAGTGAAGCCCTTTTCGCGTTTTTTAAGGCGCGGCAAGCAGCCTTTCCGGCGCTGCCCCTGGAGGACTTTCTCACCGGCGCCCTCCACAGCCGCCTGGGGCGCGCCATTTTGCGGCAGGCCGGTCTGGAGCTGAGCCGCCCGGCGGAAAGCCTCACGGAAGCGGAGCTCACCACGCTGGTGCGAATCGCCAAGCACTTTCCTCTTCCCGTGCTGGGCACCATGGGCTTTGACCAGGCGCAGGTCACCGCCGGCGGCGCCGACACCCGAGAATTTCGCGCCGACACCCTGGAAAGCCGCCTCTGCCCCGGCCTCTTTGCCTGCGGCGAACTTCTGGACATCGATGGCGACTGCGGCGGCTTCAATCTGCAATGGGCCTGGAGCTCCGGCCGGCTGGCCGGCAGACTCGGCCAAAAGGAGAACCTATGATCAGAATCCGTGACCTCACGCTCCGCCCGGGCGAAAGCCAGAGCCGCCTCCATGCCCTGGCGGCCAAGGCGCTCAAGCTCCCGCCGGCGGAGATCTCCTATCTGGAAATCCACAGGCGTTCCCTGGACGCCCGGAAAAAGCAGGACATCCGCTGGATCTACACGGTGGATGTTGCCGTGCGGCGGGAGGAGAAAAAGCTCATCTCCAAGCTGAAAAATCAGAAAATCACCCTGGCGGAGCCTTATTTCTATGACATTCCAAAGTTGGAAGTAACGCCCGCCCATCGTCCGGTGGTGGTGGGCTTTGGCCCCGGCGGCATGTTTGCCGCGCTGGTGTTGGCCGAAGCCGGGCTTCGCCCGATTGTGCTCGAGCGCGGCTACGACGCGAAAACGCGGCACCAGTTGGTGGAGACATTCTGGAAAACCGGCAAGCTGGATCCAAAGTGCAATGTACAGTTCGGTGAGGGCGGCGCCGGCACCTTCTCCGACGGGAAGCTCAACACCGGCACGAAGAATCCCCGGGGGCAGTGGGTGCTTTCGCAGTTTGCCGCCGCAGGCGCCAACCCAGAAATTCTCTACGACGCCAAGCCCCATGTGGGTACCGACGTACTGCTCACCGTGGTGCAGGTGCTGCGGAAGCGGATCCTCGAGCTGGGCGGAGAAGTGCGCTTCGGCCATCAGGTCACCGCCCTCTCCCTCACCCAAGGCCGCGTCACCGGCTTGGAGGTCACCCAAGAGGCGGATTCCTACCTGCTCCCCTGTGACCGCGTGATTTTAGCCATCGGCCACAGCGCCCGGGATACCTTTGAAACCCTTCTCGCCCAGGGCGTTCCCATGGAGCCCAAGCCCTTCTCCATGGGCGTACGGGTGGAGCATCCCCAGGCGCTGATCGACGAAAGTCAATACGGGGAAGCGGCCAAAACCGGCTTACTGCCCCCGGCGGACTACAAGCTCAATGTGCATCTGCCCGACGGCACCTCGGCCTACACCTTCTGCATGTGCCCCGGCGGACAAGTGGTGGCCGCCGCCTCGGAGGAAGGCCGCGTGGTGACCAACGGCATGAGCAATGCCGCCCGGGACGGCGAAAATGCCAACGCCGCGCTGCTGGTGACACTCCAGCCGGAGGATTTTCCAGACAAGGGTACCTTGGGTGGCATGTACTGGCAGCGGGAGATTGAAGCCCGCGCCTTTCAAGCCGGCGGCAGCAATTACCGCGCCCCGGCGCAGCGGCTGGAGGATTTCCTGGCACGGCGCCCCAGCACTGCATTGGGCGATGTAACGCCCAGCTACCGTCCCGGCGTGACGCTGTGCGACTTGCATGACGTTTTGCCCCCGCGGATGACGAGAGTGCTGGAGCAGGCCATTCCCGCGCTGGACAAGAAGCTCCACGGCTATGCCCTGCCGGATGCCGTGCTCACCGCCCCGGAGACCAGAAGCTCCTCTCCAGTGCGCATTCTCCGCAACGACTCACTGGAATCGCCCATCAGCGGGCTCTTCCCCTGCGGAGAGGGCGCAGGCTATGCCGGCGGCATTCTCTCGGCCGCTGTGGATGGGATGCGCTGCGCAGAAGCTCTGGTGGCCAGCCTCCACAGGGAATAATGCAGTTCAGCTTCTGTGAATTCTCTCCAATTTCTTACGGCGGTGTATTCGATTATTTATTGACTTTTTCCACATTTCTGCTATCATAAAGATATCGTGTTCCGCATTCTACGGAGAGGTGGCCTGCCATGAAAAAGGTTCTTTTTTGTGTGCTGCTCCTCTCCGTTTGCTGTAGCTGCACAGCTTCCCCCGTGCAGACCACGTTTTTTGCCATGGATACCGTGATGACCCTGGAGCTCTATGGGGACAAATCGGCGCTGGAAGCAGCCAAGGAGGAGATTTTACGGCTCGATTCCCTCTTTTCCATTGGCGAAGAAGAGAGCGACATCTCCCGGCTCAATAACCATGGCAAAGCGGAGATCGCGCCGGAAACCGCCCAGGTGCTTACCCGCGGGCAGGAAATTTCCCAGGCAACCGGCGGCGCGTTGGAGCTGACCATTGCCCCGCTGGTCGATTGCTGGGGCTGGTACGATGGCGCCACAGCCATGCCGGATTCCGATGCACTCTCCCAAGCGCTCTCTTTGGTGGATGGCGGCGGTCTCACGCTTCATGACAATCAAGCGTCGCTGTCCCGCTCCGGCATGGCCGTGGATCTGGGCGGCATCGCCAAGGGCTATACGGCCAGCCACGTGGCGCAAATGCTCTCAGAGCGTGGCGTATCCTCGGCGCTCATCAATTTGGGCGGCAACGTCCAGACCCTGGGCGCCAAGCCCGATGGGTCGGATTGGGTCATCGGCATTGCCGACGCCGGCGATCCCGCCGCATATCTCGCCACCCTCTCCGTGTCCGACTGCGCCGTGGTAACCTCCGGCGACTATCAGCGCTATTTTGAAGAAGACGGCAGGCGGTACCACCACATTCTCGATCCCAAGACGGGCTATCCCACCGACAACGGCCTTCACTCCGTTACGGTGGTCTGTGACGATGGCACCCTGGCCGACGGCCTTTCCACGGCGCTGTTTGTCATGGGGCTTTCCCAGGCAGAAGCATTCTGGCGCAGCGGAGTCTACGAGTTTGAGGCTGTGTTCCAGGCAGACGAAGGTCTCTTTGTCACAGCAGGTTTGGCAGATTCCATCCAAACCTCGGCGGATTTTGAGGTGATTGCCCCATGAACACCCGCCGCGCCCTTTGGATCCTTGGCATCATCGTTTTTCTGTGCCTTGCCGCGCTGGCGGCGGCAAAGCTGATGCCCTCGGGCAAAACGGTTCTCATCAGCCAGGACGGTGAGGTGCTCTACACCATCGACCTTTCCAAGGTACAAGAACCCTATTCCATCACCATCCCCTGGGAGGACGGCTACAATATGATTACCATTACCCCGGAGACCGTGTATGTATCCCAAGCAGACTGCGAAAATCAGGTCTGCGTCCGCCACGGCGCCCTGAAGCCGGGCGGCACGCCCATCACGTGCCTACCTCATCGGCTGATCATCTCGTGGAAGGACGCCCCATGAGCCGCGTACGTCTTTTGGCGCTGGGCGCCGTGCTCACCGCCGCGTCGCTGTGCGTCTATCTCATTGAAGCGCAGTTTCCGCCCCTTGTGCCCATTCCCGGCGTGAAGCTGGGACTTGCGAACATCTTCACGCTCTTTACCTGCTTTGCTCTCAACGCCTCCATGGCGCTGGCCGTGCTTCTTCTGCGCATCCTGCTGGGGGCGCTGCTCACCGGGCAGGTACAGGCGCTGCTCTTTAGCCTGGCTGGCGGGCTTCTATCCTATTTTGTCCTGCTCCTGCTCCACCGGGGCACCACATTGCGGCAGGTTTGGCTCCTGAGTATCTTCTGCGCCATGGCGCACCAGGTGGGGCAGATCCTTGCCGCCGCCTTGGTGGTGGGAAACCGAGGCGTTTTCTGGTATCTTCCCGTGCTGCTCCTGAGCGCCATTGCCACAGGGGCTTGCACCGGTCTTGCCGCCCAGCTTGTGCTGCTGCGGCTCTTAAGCTCCCATTTCATCGAAGAAAGGAAGGCGAACAGGAAATGAATTTCTGGTTGCAGCTTAAAATGCACGGCGTCCACGTGCCGCACCACAAAAACACCGCGGATCTGCCTGCCGTCATCATGGATTGCCCGAAATCGGTGACCATCCCCATGTCCATGCACATCGGCACGCCGGCGCGTCCGCTGGTGAAGGTGGGAGAGTATGTGAAGATGGGGCAGCGCATCGCCGAGGCCGACGGCTTTGTCTCCTCCCCTGTCCACGCCTCCATTTCCGGCACAGTGAAGAAAATCGACAGCTTCCTCGCCTCCAACGGGCGGCGGATCCCGGCCATCACCATTGAGTCCGACGGGCTGATGGCGCGGTATGAGGCTTTGCAGCCGCCGGTGGTGCGCAATCAGGAAGAATTTCTCCAGGCGCTCACCGACAGCGGCATCGTGGGTCTTGGCGGCGCGGGCTTTCCCACCTCGGTGAAGCTCACCGTGCGCAATATGGCTGAGATCGATGCCGTGATCGTCAACGGCGCCGAATGTGAGCCATACATCACCTCCGACACCCGCACCATGCTCGATCAATCCAAGCTGGTGATGGAGGGAGCGCGGATCCTTCAGAAGTATCTCAAAGCGCCCAAAATCCTCTTCGCCATTGAGGACAACAAGCCCCAGTGCATCGACCTCTTTGAGAAGCTATGCAAGGAAGAGGATTCCATGGAGGTCTGTTCCCTGCCCACCATGTACCCCCAGGGCGGCGAAAAGGTGCTGATCTATCACACCATGGGAAGGCTTGTCCCCGAGGGGAAGCTCCCCATCGACGTGGGCGCCATCGTCATCAACGTGACCACCCTGGCCTCCATCGCTCGGTACTTAAAATACGGCCTTCCCCTGGTGCGCAAGTGCATCACCGTGGACGGCAGTGCTGTCAAGGAGCCGAAGAACGTAGTGGCGCCCATCGGCGCGTCCATGGCCGATGTCTTTGCCTTCTGCGGCGGCTTCCGCGCCGAGCCGCGGAAGGTGCTCTACGGCGGCCCCATGATGGGCATTGCCGTCCCGGAGCTCTCCGAGCCCATTCTCAAAAATACCAACGCCATTCTGGCCTTTGCCGAGGAGGAGGCCACGCTGCCCGCCTCCACGGCCTGCATCCGCTGCGGCCGGTGCATTGCCCACTGCCCTCTGCGGCTGATGCCCGCCGAGGTGGAGGACGCCTACGCCGCCGGCGATGTGGAAGCACTCCTGGGGCTGAAGGTCAATCTCTGCATGGAGTGCGGCTGCTGCAGCTACATCTGCCCGGCGCACCGCCCCCTGGTGCAGACCAACCGGCTGGCCAAGGCCAAAATCGCGGAATACCTTCGCGCACAAAAGCAAAAGGAGGCGGTCAAGAAATGAAGCTGCTGGTATCCTCCTCGCCCCACTTTGAAACCCGCACCGACACCGCCGTTTTGATGCGGGATGTGGTCATCGCCCTGCTGCCGGCGCTGGTTGCAGCCGTGTGGATCTTCGGCCTGCGGGCGCTGGTGGTGACTTGCGTCTCGGTGGCCGCCGCAGTGCTTTCTGAGTATCTCTTCGAAAAGGCCACCCACAAGCCCAGCACCATCGCCGACTGGTCGGCTGTGGTGACCGGCGTGCTCCTGGCGTTCAACCTGCCGGTGACCATCCCCCTCTGGCAGGCGGCACTGGGCAGCGCCATTGCCATTTTGGTGGTCAAGCAGCTCTTCGGCGGCATCGGCCGCAACTTCGCCAATCCCGCCATTGTGGGGCGCATTGTCCTCTTCCTCTCCTTCTCCAAGACCATGACCACCTGGCAGTTCCCCGACGCCGTATCCACCGCCACGCCGCTGGCATTGATGCGCGCCGGTGACCTCTCCGCCCTCCCCTCGCTGGGAAAGATGTTCCTGGGGCTCAAGGGCGGGTGCCTGGGTGAGGTGAGCGCCCTGGCGCTGCTCATCGGCTTTGCCTATTTGCTCATCCGCAAGGTCATCTCCTGGCACACCACGGTGGTATATGTGGGCGTGGTATTCCTCCTCTCCTGGCCGCTGGGCGGCTCAGCTTACTACGCCCTATGCCAAATTCTCTCCGGCGGCCTCCTCCTGGGCGCCATCTTCATGGCCACCGACTATGCCACCACCCCCTCCACCAATTGGGGGCGGGTGCTCTTCGGCTTGGGCTGCGGCCTCTTCACGGTGCTCATCCGCCAGTGGGGCAGCTACGCCGAGGGCGTCTCCTTCGCCATCCTCTTTATGAACATTCTCACGCCCTATCTCTCCAAATGGACGAGAAGCCGTCCCCTGGGAGGTGCTGCGAAATGAAAAGCAAAGTAGGTCTCAAGAGCATTCTCATTTTGGTGGCCATTTGCCTGGTGATCTCCGCCGCCCTGGCCGTTGTCAACCACTTCACCGCGCCGGTGATTGCCGCCGCGGCAGCGGAGCGGGAGGATCAAAGCCGCCGGGATGTTCTTCCCCAGGCTGAGCAGTTTGAACCCTGCACCCTGGAGGGGCTTCCCGAATCCATCACCACGGCCTACAAGGGACTCGACGGCGCAGGGCAGGTGGTGGGCTACGTATTCACCGCCAAGGGGCGGGGCTTTGACGGCGACATCACCGTCATGGCCGCCATCGACCCTGCCGGAACCATCGTGGCCGTGGCCACCATCGATGTGACCAGCGAAACCAAGACCCTGGGTGGCCTCACCGCCAACGAGAGCTACACCAGCCAATACAAAGGTCAAGACGAGAGCCTCTCCGGCGTGGACGCCATCTCCGGCGCCACCATCACCTCCACGGCCTACGAGGGTTGCATCCGCGACTGCTTCACCGCGTTTTCACTGGTAAAGGAGGGTTGAGAGGATGAAGCATTCCAAACTGTCCATTTTAATCCGCGGTCTCATCAAGGAAAATCCCGTGCTGGTGCTGGTGCTGGGCACCTGCCCCACCCTGGCCATCTCCACCTCTGTCTCGGCTGCCATCGGCATGGGCTTGGCCGCTACGGCGGTGCTCATCTGTTCCAACATGGCCATCTCCGCCCTTCGGAAGGTCATTCCCGATCAGGTGCGCATTCCCTGCTACATCGTGCTCATCGCGGGATTTGTGTCGGTAGTGTCCATGGTGCTGGAGGCCTATGCCTACAGCCTCTACGAATCCCTGGGCGTATACCTCTCGCTCATCGTGGTCAACTGCATCATTTTAGGGCGCGCCGAGATGTTCGCCAACAAGAATACAGTGCTTGACTCCGCGCTGGACGGCGTAGGCATGGGCTTGGGCTTTACCCTGGCGCTCACGGCCATGGCCTGCATCCGCGAGGTCTTTGGCAGCGGCACCTTCCTCGGCATGCCCATCCCCTGGCTCAGCGACAATCCCATCTCCATTCTCTCCATGGCGCCGGGCGGCTTTTGCATCTTCGGCTGCATGATCGCCCTGGTGAACAAGCTCACCAAGGGTAAAAAAGTCCCCAAGGAGGGTGGCTGTGCCGGCTGTCCTGCCGCGGCAGGCTGCAAGGGAAAGGAGTGTGAGGGCAAATGAAAGCCTTGCTGGTGACCATTCTCACCGCCGCCATCACCAACAACTATGTTCTGGTAAAATTCCTGGGCATCTGCCCCTTCCTGGGCGTATCCAAGAAGCTGGATCAGGCCACGGGTATGTCTCTGGCCGTTATCTTCGTCCAGCTCATGGCCACCGCCGTCACCTGGCCCATCTACCACTACCTGCTGGCCGGAAAAATCAACTTCGCCTACATGCAGACCGTGGTCTTTATCCTGGTCATCGCCGCCCTGGTGCAGCTGGTGGAGATCATCCTCAAGCGGTACCTCCCAGCGCTCCATGCCTCTCTGGGCGTCTACCTCCCCCTCATCACCACCAACTGCGCCGTGCTGGGCGTGACGGTGAACAACATCCGCGATGGACTGAATTTCCTCGACTCTATGCTCACCTCTCTTGGCTGCGGCCTGGGCTTCTTCCTGGCCATGGTGCTCTTCTCCGGCGTCCGCTCCCGGGTGGCGGTGGCCAAGCCGCCCAAGTCCTTTGAAGGTCTGCCCATCACCTTGGTTTCCGCCGCTATCGTCTCCCTCTCCTTCTTTGGCTTCGCGGGAATCATCACCAATCTCTTCGGTTAAGGAGGCGTGACCATGGAACTCCTCATTCCCATTTTGGCCGTGACCGTCATTGGTCTGCTGGCCGCCATCATGCTGGTCGCCGCCTCCAAGTTTATGTCCGTCCCCGTGGATGAGACGTTTACCAAAGTGCGCGAATGCCTGCCCGGCGCCAACTGCGGCGCCTGCGGCTACGCGGGCTGCGACGGCTACGCCCAGGCGCTCTCCCAGGGCGGCGTGGCGCCCAATCTCTGCGTCCCCGGCGGCCAGAATGCCGCCGCCGGCATTGCCGCCGTGCTGGGCGTGGATGCCGGAGACGTGGTGGAGCAGCGTGCTTACGTCCGCTGCAACGGCGGCTGCGTCCATTCCTCGAAGAAGTGCGACTATGCCGGCATCACCACCTGCGCCGGCGTCAACCTCATGTTTGCCGGTGACGGCGCCTGCTCCTATGGCTGCCTCGGCTACGGCGACTGCGCCAATGCCTGTCCCCAGGGCGCCATCCACATTGTGGACGGCCTGGCACGGGTCAACCGCTCAGATTGCACCGGCTGCGGCATCTGCACCAGAACCTGTCCCAACCACCTCATTGCCCTGGTGCCTGTCACGGTGAAGACCATCGTCAAGTGCAGCAGCCAAGACAAGGGCGTCATTACCAAAAAGGCCTGCTCCACCGGCTGCATCGGCTGCAAAAAGTGCGAAAAGGTCTGCCCCAGCGGCGCCATCTCCGTGGCAAACAACCTTGCCTCCATCGATCAGAGCAAGTGCACCGGCTGCGGTGCCTGCATGGAGGCCTGTCCCCAGGGTGCCATCTACAGCTTCTCCTAAATTTTTTGCAAGAGAGCAGAAGGAATTGCAAATTCCTGTTTCATGGTGTATAATGTTTTCCAATCGTATTTTGCCAGGGTTCCCCAGGCAGCCAAAGGAGGTACATCCATGAAGCTCTCCAAGCGTGTTCAGGCTTGCGAACTCTCACCCATGCGGAAATTTCATCCCTTTGCGGTGGAGGCACAGGCCAAGGGGCGCAAGATCTACCATCTCAACATTGGTCAGCCGGATATCGCAACGCCGGAGGTCTACTTCGACGCAGTTCGCAACTTCGCTTCTCCGGTGCTGGCTTACGCCGAATCTCCCGGCGTGCCCTCCTACCTGGCAGCAGTACAGGCATATTACGATCGCCTCGGCGCCCATTATGACGAAAGCGAGATCCTCGCCACCACCGGCGGCTCTGAGGCGCTGAGCATTCTCATGCAGTGTATCCTCGATCCCGGCAGTGAGGTTTTGATCCCGGAGCCCTTCTATCCCAACTATGCCACCTTCATCTGCGCTGCATTTGGCTCCATTCGTCCCATTCCCACCTCCCCCGAAGAGGGCTATCACTACGCCGATCGCGCGCTCATTGAACCGCTGATCAACGAAAATACCCGCGCCATTCTGATTACCAACCCCTCCAATCCCACCGGCGTGATTCTCACCGCCGAGGAGCGGCAGATGCTGTTGGAGCTTGCCCGGGAGCACGACCTCTACCTCATTTGTGACGAGGTCTACCGGGAGTTTACTTACAATGGCGAAGGTCTTGTCACCATGGGCGCCATGGAGGATCCGGGCGAAAATCTGGTGATCGTCGACTCCATTTCCAAGCGCTTCTCCGCCTGCGGCGCCCGCATCGGCTGCCTGATTTCCAGGAATAAAGCGCTCATGGCCGAAGCGCTGAAGTTCTGCCAGGCTCGGCTCTCCGTTGCAACCCTCGACCAGGTTGCTGCCGCCGCCCTCTATACCGTTGATAAATCCTACTTTGAAGAGGTGCGGGAAGAATATAAGCGCCGCCGCGATACCATGATGCGCAAGCTCAAGGCCATTCCCAACGTCACCTGCGAGACGCCGGACGGCGCGTTCTACCTCATGGCAGCGCTCCCGGTGGATGATGCGGATAAGTTCCAGCAGTGGCTGCTCACCGACTTTGAAGACCACGGAGAAACCGTGATGTTCTCTCCCGGCCACTCCTTCTACGCAACGCCTGGAAAGGGCGTCAACGAAGTGCGCATTGCGTACGTTTTGAAGGAGTCGGATCTGTCCCGCGCCATCGATCTTTTGGCACTGGGCATTGAGGCTTATCAAAAAATCATGTAAATGAAAATCGAAAGTGGCCTGGCGTGCCGTTCCAGGCCATTTTCGTGTTTTATGCGTGCACTTTACACTTTCTTTACATGCAGGTGCCGCACCATTTCTTTTGAAGCTATATTATTTCCAGGAGGCTATTTATGCGTAAGACAAAAATCATTTGTACCATTGGTCCCGCCAGCGAGAGTGAGGAAGTACTGGCCAAACTGTGCAAGGCCGGAATGAATGTGGCTCGGCTTAACTTTTCCCATGGCAGTCACGAGGAACATCTGAAAAAAATGAACACCATCAAAAAGGTGCGCGAAGCGCTGGGGCTTCCCATCGCCATTATGCTCGACACCAAGGGTCCTGAGTTCCGCATCAAGACCTTTGCCGAGGGGAAAATTACGCTGAAGGATGGAGATCCCTTCACCTTCACCGCCCGGGACGTGAAAGGCAGTCAGACGGAGGTGTCCATCTCCTATCCTGGCCTGGTCAACGACCTGGAGCCCGGTGACACCATCCTCCTCAACAACGGACTGCTCTCCTTCCAGGTGGACAAGATCCAGGGGCAGGACATCCACTGCACCACCAAAATCGGCGGCGTGCTCTCTGACCGCAAGAGCATGAGCTTCCCGGGAAAAATCCTCAGCCAGCCCTACCTCAGCGAACAGGACAAAAAGGACATCCTCTTCGGCATCGCCAATGAGGTGGACTATATCGCCTGCTCCTTCGTCTCCTGCGGCAAGGATCTGGACATTGTCCACAAGTTCCTCCATGCCAACGGCGGCGACGACATCGCCCTCATTGCCAAGATTGAAAACCAGCCCGGCGTGGACAACATTGAAGAAATCTGCGACCGCTGCGAAGGCATTATGATCGGCCGCGGCGACATGGGTGTGGAGATTCCCTTCGAAGAGCTGCCCGCCATTCAGAAGACGCTCATCACCAAGTGCCGCCTCATGGGCAAGCGCGTCATCACCGCCACGGAAATGCTTGAGAGCATGATCTACAACCCGCGCCCCACCCGTGCCGAGATCTCCGACGTGGCCAACGCCGTCTACGACGGCACCAGCGCCATCATGCTCTCCGGCGAGAGTGCCATGGGCAAATACCCGGTGGAGGCCGTGGCCACCATGGCCAAAATCGCCGAGCGCACCGAGCAGGTCATTGACTTCCAGCAGCGCTTCCACTCCACCACCTTCCAGATCCACAACATCACCGACGCCATCTCCCACGCCACCTGCGGCATGGCCATCGATATCCACGCCAAGGCCATCGTCGCCTGCTCCCTCTCCGGCGGTACGGCGCGGATGGTCTCCCGGTTCCGTCCGCCCATGGACATTGTGGGCATCACCACCAACGAGAAGACCTGGCGGAAGCTGGCGCTCTCCTGGGGCGTCACCCCGCTGATGTGCGAGGAGCTTCCCTCCACGGACGTGCTCTTCTACACGGCCAAGAAGCTGGCCAAGTCCGTCATCGACCTCAAACCCGGCGACCGAATCGTGATTACCGGCGGCGTCACCGGCGCATCCGGCAATACCAACCTCATCAAAGTCGAGCAATATTGAGCTTTTGCGGCGCAGACAACCGTCTGCGCCGCTTTTCTGCGGGCTTCGGGGTTGAAAGCAAGGCAAAATCGGGGTATAATGGCTCATACCGGACATACCGGGAGATTTTCATTTCTCAGGAGGATTTTATGAAACTCGTGGACGAAAAAGGCCGGCTCTTTGGCAAGCTCAATCTCATCGATCTGGCCGTGATTATTATTGTGCTGGCTGTGGTTGCCGCCGTGGGCATGAAGCTCTTTGGCAACAAGGCGGTGGCCTCCGCCACCACCCAGCAGGTCACCCTCACCTATGAGGTGGTGGCGCAGGATGTGCCCGACCATGTGGCGGAATACTGCGTGGCGCATACCGGCGGTCAGCTTTTGAGCTCCGGCAAGCTCCTGGACGGCTACATCACCGGCTGTGAAGCTGTGGAGGTCAGCGACGAGAATGGCACCCACACCGACCTCTACTTCACCATTGAGGTCAACACCACCTTCTCCAGCTCTGCCTATGTGGTAGGCTCCCAGGAAGTGCGCGTGGGCATGGAGCATCTGGTGAAGACCTCCGACATCGAGGTGGAGGGCATCATCTCCAACCTGGAGGTTACAAACAATGGATGATGTGCTGCACGCGAGCCTCCTCTTTCGGGTTCTCGCAGCCATCGGCGCCTTTTTCGGCCGTCTCTTCTCCGGCAGTGCCGTGGTGGGCTTTCTCCGGCGGTGCTGGCAGAATAGCGCCCTTCGCCGCTTCGCGGTGGGGCGGCTCTCGGCAGACGCGAATTATGTAAATGCCTCAGGCTACCGCGCCTTCTTCCAGCGGTGCAACGACCGCCTGGCTCGTGTTTCCTGGCCGGTGCGATGGTTCCAAAATAGCTTCGTCGGCCGGATCTGGCATGGGCTATTTCGCTGGGGCTCTGAGAGCGTGCTGCTGGGTTGGATGTTCCGCGGCGGCTTGACGGGCGTCATTCTCACAGTGCTGGGGCTTTACTGCGGCGTGGACTATGTGCTGCGGGATGTGCTGAGCGTACCGGTTCTCTCCTCGCTGTGGGACGAGGCGCTGCTGCTTTTGAGCTTTTTGTGGATTCTTAGGCTGCGGATGGATCGTCAGGAACCGCTAAAGGCGCGCACCAACCCGTTGGATATTCCCCTTCTCGCCTTCCTGGCGGTGGGCTTCCTTTTGATGAACACTGTATTCCGCTACTACTCCATCTCCGTAGACGGCTACCGCGCAACGGTGCAGTATATGCTCTGGTTCTTTGTGGTCACTCGCCTTCTCCGGGACGACCGGGATTTCAAAACCCTATACCTGGTGATGGTGGCGCTGGCTACGGTGATTGCCCTCCACGGAATCTACCAGTATATTGTCGCCGTGCCCATCCCCTCCAACTGGACGGATCAGGCCGAGCAGTCGGTGCGCACCCGGGTCTTCTCCATCTTTGGAAGCCCCAACATCATGGGTGACTACATGGTGATGTTTGCCCCCATGGCGGCGGGTCTTGCCTATTATTTTGAGAAAACCTGGCAAAAGCTCCTTTCCTGGTGCTGCGCCTTTGCCATGTGCTTTGGCTGTCTCTTCACCATGTCCCGCGGCGCGTGGGTTGCCATGGCCGTGGCTGTGGTGCTCTTCTGCCTGTTGGTAGACCGGCGGCTCTTTGGTCTATTGGTCATCGCCTTTGTGGCGGCGCTGTTTATGCCGTTTGTTGCCAGCCGCATCGGCTATCTCTTTACCGAGCAGTTTGCCGAATCCACTGCCCGAGGCGGCCGTGCCAGCCGGTGGATGTACGGCATGAGCTACCTCCGAGACTACGGCAATCCACTCTTCGGCCTGGGACTTGGCATGTTTGGCGGCGCCATCGCCATGCAGACCAAGATCATCGATCAGTGGGACTATTTCTACATGGACAACTATTACCTCAAGATCCTGGTGGAAATGGGCTATGTGGGCTTGATCTTCTTTATTCTGCTGCTGGTGGCGCTGGTGCTCATTGGCTTCCGGAGCGTCTATAGAAGCCGCATGGCCGAAAAGAGGGAGGCCGCCCTCCGGTTCTCTCCCCTGGCGGCCGGCATCCTCTCTGGTCTCGCCGGTGTGATGGTTCACTGCTATTTTGAGAATATTTTTGAGGAACCCTATATGATGGCCTACTTCTGGATGATGGCCGCCATGCTGATTTACCTGGCGTTTTTGCGAGAAAGAAAGCAGCAACAAGGATAGAAGATGCCCCGCGCACATGCGCGGGGCATCTCAGACTGTCGAGAAACCCCAGTTTTGCCTGAGCAAAACTGGGGTTTTTACGTAA
>LBJMR02800__coassemble_494_pt1 | contig 26802 bp, 23 predicted proteins | sample LBJMR02800__metabat2_low_PE_029 | metagenome-assembled genome bin LBJMR02800 | reverse complement strand
AGGGGATTTCTCTTATGATTCTGAATCGCTTTCCAGGAGGGGACGAAGGATGCCGTAGCCTTCATAGCGGGTGTCCCGGGAGGCGGTGCAGAAGACCACCTGGGCGGCGGGATTTTCGAGGGAGGAAGAGAGCTGCTCCACGATGCCCGCCACCTCTGCGCCGGACTCGCTGGCGAGGTACACGCGGTCGGCGCTGGCTGCCACGTTGGCATCGCTGCTGCCGAAGCTCACGCGGATGGGGGTATCCTCCAGCTTTTCGCGAATGGCCTTGGCGGCTGCTGCAACAGCTGCCTGCTTGTCGCCCTCGAAGACGATGTTCTGACTGTCGGGGAAATAGAAGCTGTCAAAGACCACCTCGTCGAAGCCCAGCTCCGCAAGCGCCTGGGCGATGGAAACCAGATAGTCCTGCACATCGGAATCTGCGGGGTTGAGCCAATAGCAGCCGTTGGAATCCATCCAAAGTGCGCCGGAGGAGAGGGGCAGGCCGCAGGACTGATTGGCCAGGGCGAAGTTGGAGTCGGAAAAGGCGGGCACTCTGGCAATGAGGTAGGTGCGGCCTTCGCGATCCAGGGTTTCAATCAGTGTGGCGATGGCGGAGAGGTCGGCGCTGGCAGTGTTGGCGCCGGCCAGGGGAGAGGCGAAGTAGAAATTGCCGTAGATGCTCTTCATGTCTAGGAGTAAGGCGCTCAAGGATTCCACTTCCTCCAGCGCCTGATTGACCGCGGTCATGTCCTGCATCATGGCGGTGGTGATGTAATAGCCCGAAAGGGTCTTCAGCTCCTGATCGCTGCCGCCCACGGAGACAGACTCCTCGGGATCCACCATTTCAATGGGAAAGTCCGAGACGTCGAGCTGAGGCTGTCCCAGATTCTCGTAGGTGAGCTCCTGGTCGTAGTCAAAATAGACCGTGCCGCTGGAGAAGACCAGATACCGCTGGAGATAGATAAAGCGCACCACGCAAAAGACCAGGATCACCGCGGCCACCACCGCGAGGATCACTAGAATCCTGCGCAACAGGAGCTTATTTCGATAGGAAAAGATACGCAACGCTTCAGCCTCCCTGCCGGATTTTGCAGGTGATCTGGCACCAATCCTCCAAGGTGCGCACGGACACTTCCCAAAGTCCTGCCGCGTGCAGCGCCTGGCGCACATCCTCCAGCCGCCGATCCAGGATGCCGGAGCAAATGAACACGCCCTCCGAATTTAAAAACCGCGGGACAATGGAGGAAAGCGGGATAATCACATCAGCCACGATATTGGCTAGCACAATGTCGTATTGACCGGCCAAGCGCTCCATCATGGCCTGATCGGCGATGACGTCACCGGTGACGGCGGTGAAGCGGTCGGTACCGATGCCGTTGAAGGCTGCGTTCTCCCGGGCGATGTCCTCGGCCTTGGGGTCGATGTCCACGCCGATGGCGGAGGCGGCGCCCAGCACCAGCGCCGTGATGGAGAGGATGCCGCTGCCGCTGCCCAGATCCAGCACGGTCTCTCCGCCGTGGATGTTCTCCTCCAGCGCCATCATGCACATCTGCGTGGAGGCATGGGCGCCGGTGCCGAAGATCATGCCGGGATCCAGCCGGATGGGCAGGCGGTCGGGATCCTGGTTGGGATCCAGCCACTGGGGAACAACCACAAGGCGCTTACCGATGGGGATGGGCTGATAGTACTGCTTCCAGTTGTTCTCCCAGTCCTCGTCCTGGAGGTTGGAGATTCGAATTTCCAGGGTGCCAAGATCCTTGCCGGGGTTCTGCCGGCGGAGCAATTGAAGCTCGTCCTGGAGGTGGCGCACAGTCTCCATGGCCTGGGCGTTATCCTCCAGATAGAGGCGGATCTGCGAAAGACCCTCCATTTTCTCCTGGAGTCCCTGGTCTACATAGTCCCAATACTGCTTATTTTGCTCTAAAAAAGTTTCAAACTCCGCCTGATCGTCCACAATAAAGCTGTCGTAACCCAGCACGGTCAGCCGTTCGCCAACCAGCTCAATCCCGGCGGAGCAGGTTTGAATGCACAATTCCAGCCACTGCATTGCTGCCTCCTGATAAAGCCCCGCCCCAAGGGCAGGGATAGTCTACACAATAGTTTACATGAATCAGGGCAAAATCACAAGAGTATTATTTTACAATTCTCACTTCTTGTTGTATAATGAAGGTTCTAGAAAGGAATGTTGCTATGACAACGGAACGTATGATGCTCCAGCCGGGGGTCTGGCTCAACTATGTCCACTCCGACCGGTTTAAAACGGGCTGTTTCAGCTTCAACCTGCTCATGCCCCTTGCCGCAGACACCGCCGCCCCCAATGCCCTGATTCCCACGGTGCTGCTCCGGGGCTGCGAGGGGTATCCCGATATTCAGGCCATCTCCCGGCGGCTGGATACGCTCTATGGCGCCACCGTGGGCACATTGGTTCGAAAAAAAGGCGAGGCACAGCTGGTCGGCCTCTATGCGGACTTCCTGGAAGACCGGTATAGCGGCGGAGAGAAGCTGTTTTTCGAGATGATGGACTTTGTCCGATCGCTTCTGTTTTCGCCGCTGGAGGAGAATGGCAGCTTTGTCTCGGAGTTTGTCTCCAGCGAGCGGCAAAACCTCTTGAATACCATCGCCGCCCGGGTCAACGAGAAGCGCGCCTACGCCATCCACCGGCTTTTATCGCACATGTGCCGGGGCGAGGCCTACGCGGTGCCCCGGCTGGGCGAGGCGGCCACCCTGGATCAGGTGAATGGCCACTCCCTCAAAGCGCGCTGGGATCAGCTGCTGGCCTTTTCTCCGGTGGAGATTTTCTACCTGGGGCAGCAGCCGAAGGAGGCCGTGTGCGAAGCTCTTTCCCTGTTTCTTCTGAGACTTCCCGACGGGGAGCGTCCGGCGGTGCCTGCCACGAAGGTGCTTTGTCCCACGCGGCCGGTGCAGTATATCCAGGAGGAAATGGACGTGACCCAGGGAAAGCTCGCCCTGGGACTTCGCACCGACATCACCGCCGATGATCCCCGGTATCCGGCTATGATGCTTCTCAACGCTGTCTACGGAGCTGGGATGACCAGCAAGCTCTTCCTCAAGATCCGCGAGGAGCAGTCCCTTTGCTATTACGCCAACTCCTCCGTGGACAAGTTCAAGGGCGTCATGGTGGTGGGCTCCGGCATTGAGTTTGACCAGTACCAGGTGGCGCTGGACGGCATCCTCGGCCAGCTGGAGGCGTGCAAGCGCGGAGAAATCACCGACGAAGAGCTGGAATCCGCCCGGCGTTATCTTCTCTCCGGCCTTCGCACTGGATGCGACAGTCCCGGACGGCTGGACGACTATGCCGTTGGCCAGGCTGTGGCCGGGCGCACGGGCTCCATGGAGGACCTGGCCGGGCAGCTTGCCGCAGTGCAGCGTTCAGACGTGGTGGAGGCCGCCCAAACGCTCACACTGGACACGGTCTACTTCCTCAAGGGGGTGCAGGGATGAACAAGACGGCATATCCCAACCTGGGCGAGCAGGTCTATGAAGGGCGCACGGCCAGCGGCCTCTTGGTTCGCGTGGTGCCCAAGCCCGGCTTTGCCAAGATTTATGGATTTCTGGCCGTGGACTACGGCTCCATGGACACGACTTTTTGGAAAGACGACGTAAAAATGGTTACGCCCCAGGGGGTGGCGCACTACCTGGAGCACAAGATGTTCGACATGCCCTCCGGCAGCGCCATGCAGGACTTTTCCCGCTACGGCGGAACCCCCAACGCCTTCACCAGCTATGACATCACGGCCTATTATGTGGAGTGCACCGAGCACGTGGAGGAAAATTTGAAAATCCTCCTGGATTTCGTCAATACGCCGTATTTTACCCCGGAGAGCGTGGAAAAAGAGAGGGGAATCATCGCCCAGGAGATCCGCATGTACGAAGACAGCGCCGATTCCCGGGTCTATGAGGCGCTCTTTGCCGCCGCCTTTGCCCAGCACCCCGTCCGCAACGCCATTGCCGGCACGGTGGAGAGCATCGGCGCCATCACCGACAAGACGCTCTACGACTGCTATAACACCTTTTATGTCCCTGACCACGAGATGCTCTGCGTGGTGGGCGACGTGGATCCCGAAGCCATCTTCCGCCTGGCCGATTCCATGACGCCGGCGCGAAGCGGCGGGGAAGTCCGGCGGGACTACGGCGCGCCCGAGGCCATGACGCCCCTCAAACAGAAAGTAGAGATGGCCATGGAGGTCTCCATGCCCACCTTTGCTCTGGGCTTTAAGACTGAGCCCGCGGCGTTCGGCCGGGATTCCATGCTCCAGGAGGTCATCGGCGAGCTGGCGGCGGAGTGCCTAATGGGCGAATCCTCGCCCCTCTATACGAGGCTTTACCAGGAAAACCTCATTGATTCCGACTTTTCCTGCGGCTATGAGGGCGTAAAAGGCATGAGTCTCCTCACCGCCAGCGGCGACAGCAGCGACCCCGAGGCGGTCTATGAAGCCATTCTGGAGGAGGCGAAGCGCCTTGCCGGGGAGGGTGTTTCGGAGGCGCTCTTCGCCCAGCTCAAGCGCTCGGCGCTGGGGCAGAGAATCCGCGGGCTTGACAGCTTTGAAAGCATCTGCTATCGAATGTGCGCGTATCACTTTGAGGGCGTTTCATACTTCTCCTTCCCGGAAATTTTCCGGGAGGTCACTCTGCACCAGGTGGAGGCGTTCCTCCGCCGCACGGTGCAGGAGGAGCGCAGCAGCTTATCCATCATTCGCCCCCTGGGCGAACACTGATTATATCGTGGTAAGGAGATAGAATCATGGGAGCCATCACATTCCCCAACCTGGGGATCTCCGTCAATCCCAGCCGCGTGGCATTTAACGTGCTGGGCAAGGACATCTACTGGTACGGCATCATCATTGCCGCTGGCTTTCTCCTGGCGGTAATCTATGCCATGCGCCGTGCGCCGTCTTTCGGCCTCACCGAGGACAACATCCTCGACATGCTCTTTGTGGCCGTGCCTCTGGCCATTGTCTGCGCCCGGCTCTACTACTGTATCTTTTACTGGGATCTATACCGAGACAATCCCATCGCCATCCTCTATGTCTGGGAGGGCGGCCTGGCCATCTATGGCGGCGTCATCGGCGCGGTCATCGGCGTGGCAATCTTCTGCCGGGTGAAAAAGCTACCCATAGGTCCGCTCCTGGATGTGGGCAGCCTGGGACTGCTCATCGGCCAGATGATCGGCCGGTGGGGCAACTTCATGAACCGGGAAGCCCACGGCGCCATTACCGACGGCTTCTTTAAAATGGGCATTGCCGATGCCGCCGGCAATGTGACTTACTACCAGCCCACCTTCCTCTATGAGTCGGTGTGGAACCTGGTGGGCTTTGTGGCGCTGCACTTTTACTCCAAGCGCCGCAAGTTTGACGGCGAGGTATTTTTGCTGTATCTGGCCTGGTACGGTCTGGGCAGAGCCTGGATTGAAGGGCTGCGCACCGATAGCCTCTACCTCTTTAACACCGGAATCCGCGTGAGCCAGCTGCTGGCCGCGCTCTCCTGCGTTGCCGCCATTGCGGTGCTGGTCTATGTCCGCGTGGTGCGAAAGCCCCAGCCGGAGAAACTTTATGTCAATCGCATTGCCCAGGACGAGGCCGAGCCAAAAAAGAATTGAGTTTTCAACCACGCTTGTGATATAATAGCTTTATCAATAGCCAAAGGGGGTCATACCATGGCAATCAAAGAAAGTTTCGATTCGCTCTACGAAAAGGCCACGGAGGCAGCGCAGTACGCTGCGAAAAAGACAAAGAAGCTGGCCGAAATCGCCAAGGCGAACCTCTCGATCTACGCCGAGGAAGACAAGATCAAGAAGGCACAGCTGGAGCTGGGCAAGCTCTACTATCGGGACTATGTCCTGGGCGAAGAGCAGGATGAGGCCGAATACCTGCCCTGGTGCAAACGGATCGATGAATCCAAGCAGACCATTGCCGATATGCGCGACTATCTCGACGAGCTGAAGGCCGAGCGCGTGGTTATGGAGCAGGACGTGGTGGACGTGAATGACGCGCCGGAAGCGGAATTTGACGCTGCACCGGCGGAACCTGTTGCTGAACAGTCGGAAGAAGCTCCTTCGGAAAATCCTGAGAAATCTGCGGAAGAATAAGAGCGTAGTTGTGCTTGCTGTAAATTAAATTATTCCGGCTTGTATTAAAGCATAAAATGAGACATGTAATAAAGATGGTGTTTCAAGGAGAGGCGTCGCTTCAGCGGCGCCTCAGACTGTCAAAAAACCTCGTTGAGAACTTGTGCGACAGAGCAGCGGGGGGTGTGTGCGGGGGGCAAAAAGCCCACCGCGCGTTCAATCAAACAGGATTTTGAAACTTTTTTGAAAGTTTCAAAATCCGCACAGCGTGGCGAAAAGACTTTTTCGACACGCTGAGGCGTCGCTTCAGCGGCGCCTCTCCATTTCTTTATTTGTGAACGAGAAAATACTGTTCAAAACCAGATACGCCGTCGGCATCGTATAATTTTCTGGTGATAGATAAATTCTGTATGAGACTAATCCTGCAGCTTCAAAGGATACGAAATGTTGCAAATAAATGTATCCCTACCTTTTACTTCTTCTTTGATTTTGCGACATAGCAATGCTCCCTCTATGATCAGCAGCGTTCATTTCTCTGCCTTTCATAAAGGGAGCATCTTTTTATATAGGGAGTAATTTGACTTTTTGCAGCATTAACAAAATTGACTTATAACGCAAGAAAATCATTTTGTTTCCCAATTATGATCATTTGTGGTCGATGTAGCCCTCGGCGCACAGGAGCTCTGCCAGAAGCACCGCGCCGCCGGCGGCGCCGCGCAGAGTATTGTGGCTCAGGCAGACGAACTTATAGTCATACTGCGTGTCGGGGCGCAGGCGGCCGATGGAGACGGCCATGCCGCCCTCGAGCATCCGATCCAGTTTGGTCTGGGGACGGTTCTCCTCCTCGAAGTAGTGCAGGAACTGCTTGGGGGCGGAGGGGAGTTTCAGCTCCTGGGCGCGGCCGGAGAAGTTCGCCCAGCATGCCTTGATCTCCTCCATGGAGGGCTTGTGCTCGCCAAAGCGCATGAAGCAGGCGGCCATATGGCCATTGCTGCAAGCCACGCGGAAGCACTGGGCGGTGATGGCGGGGCCATCGGCGTTGACAATCTTGTCGCCCTCGATGTGACCCCAGAGCTTCAGCGGCTCCTGCTCGGACTTCTCTTCCTCGCCGCCGATGTAGGGGATGACGTTGTCCACCATCTCCGGCCAGGTCTCAAAGGTCTTGCCGGCGCCGGAAATGGCCTGGTAGGTGCAGACCAGGGCGGCCTCCAGGCCGAACTTCTTCAGGGGATGCAAGGCGGGCACATAGCTCTGGAGGGAGCAGTTGGACTTGACGGCCACAAAGCCGCGCTTGGTGCCCAGGCGCTTTCTCTGAGCGTCGATGATCCGGATGTGATCGGCGTTGATCTCCGGCACCACCATGGGCACATCGGGCGTCCAGCGGTGGGCGGAGTTGTTGGAGACCACGGGGCACTCCAGCTTGGCGTACCGCTCCTCCAGCGCCCGGATTTCCTCCTTCTTCATGTCCACAGCGCAGAAGACAAAGTCTACCATATCGGCGATCTTCTCCGCGTCGGCCTCGGCGTCCAGAACCACCATGGAAGCGGCGCTTTCGGGCATGGGCTCTTCCATCGCCCAGCGGCTGCCGATGGCGTCGCGGTAGGTCTTGCCGGCGCTGCGGGCGCTGGCGGCCAAGGCCACAATTTCAAACCAAGGATGCACGCTGTTGAGGCAGACGAACCGCTGGCCAACCATACCGGTGGCGCCGATGATACCAACTTTGTACTTTTTCATTCCGAATCGCTCCATTTCACTGTGTTCTTGAAGTAGGGATTGCAACATTCAAAAAAATATACTATAATGCGTACTGGACACCATGCATGAATTTGGGAAATCTTTTTTGAATATGTACGCCGTAGAAAAGCAAATGTCTTTGAACGCTACATCATCATATCATATCCCCAGGCTCCTGTCAATGTTTATCCATGCAAATTGATGCCGTTGGAAAGAGGTCGAATTGTTGAAAACACATGATTTTTTCTATGAGCTGCCGCCGGAGCTCATTGCCCAGACACCCCTGGAAAAGCGGGACAGCTCCCGCCTTATGACCCTCGACCGCACCACCGGCGCCGTGGGACACCACCATTTTTACGAAATCGTGGATTTTCTGAACCCCGGAGACTGCCTGGTGCTCAATAACTCCCGCGTGCTGCCGGCGCGTCTCCTGGGACACCGGGTGCCCACCATGGGCGCCGTGGAGGTGCTGCTGCTCCGGGACAAGGGCGACGGCCTGTGGGAATGCCTCACCAAGCCGGGACGCAAGACCCAGGCGGGCACGGAGCTTTCTTTTGGAGACGGCGCTCTCACCGCCACGGTGGAGGAGGCCATGGACAACGGCAACAAGCTCATCCGCTTCCACTATGAGGGGATCTTCCTGGAGGTGCTCGAGCGATTGGGCAAGATGCCCCTGCCGCCTTATATCAAAGAAGAACTCCAGGATCCCGAGCGGTACCAGACCGTTTACTCCAAGATCAACGGCTCCGCGGCTGCCCCCACGGCGGGGCTCCACTTCACCAAGGAGCTTCTCCAAAAGATTGCGGACAAGGGCGTGAACATCGCCTATGTGACGCTCCATGTGGGACTTGGCACCTTCCGCCCGGTGAAGGCCGAGGACATCAGCGAGCACCAGATGCACAGCGAGTTCTGCATGATCTCCCAGGAGACGGCGGAGCTGCTCAACAAGACGCGAAAGACTGGCGGCCGCCTGGTCTGCGTGGGCACCACCTCCTGCCGCACCCTGGAATCCCTGGCAGGGGAGGACGGGCTCTTCCACGAATCTTCGGCCTGGACGGATATTTTCATCTATCCCGGCTACCGCTTCAAGGCCATGGACGCCCTCATCACCAATTTCCATCTGCCCGAGAGCACCCTGGTGATGCTGGTGTCGGCCTTTGCCGGGCGGGAGCACGTACTCCACGCCTATGAGGAGGCGGTGAAGGAGCGGTATCGCTTCTTCTCCTTTGGCGACGCCATGTTCCTGGCCGACGGCCTGGACGGAAAGTGAGGCGCTATGTTTCAAGTTCTGAAAAAAGAGGGTGCGGCGCGGCGCGGCGTCTTCACCTGTCCCCACGGCACCGTGCAGACGCCGGTCTTTATGAACGTGGGCACCCTGGGCGCCATCAAGGGCGCCCTGAGCGCGGCGGATTTGGAGAAGATCGGCACCCAGGTGGAGCTCTCCAATACCTATCACCTGCACCTGCGCCCCGGCGATCAGGTGGTGCGCAAGATGGGCGGCCTCCACAAGTTTATGACATGGAATGGCCCCATCCTCACCGATTCCGGCGGCTTTCAGGTGTTTTCCCTGGCCTCCCTGCGAAAGATCAAGGAGGAGGGCGTGTATTTTGCCTCCCATGTGGATGGGCGGAAGATCTTTATGGGTCCCGAGGAGAGCATGCAGATCCAGTCCAACCTGGGCTCGGACATCGCCATGGCCTTTGACGAGTGCGTGGAAAACCCCGCGCCCTACGACTATGTGAAGCGCTCCTGCGAGCGGACGGCGCGGTGGCTGGTGCGCTGCAAGACCGAGCTTGACCGCCTCAACGCATTGCCCGACACGGTGAACCCCGGCCAAGTGCTCTTCGGAATCAACCAGGGTGGCACCTACCCCGAGCTGCGCATCCGCCACATGCAGGAGATTGCCCAGCTTGACCTGCCCGGCTACGCCATCGGCGGCCTGGCGGTGGGGGAGAGCACCGAGACCATGTACGAGATCATCGAGGCAGTGGAGCCTTATATGCCCCAGGACAAGCCCCGGTATCTCATGGGCGTGGGCACGCCCTCCAATATCATCGAGGCTGTAGCCAGGGGCGTGGACTTCTTTGACTGCGTCATGCCCGCCCGCAACGCCCGCCATGGAAGGCTCTTCACCTGGGACGGCGCCATCAACCTCAAAAACGCCAAGTATGAGCTGGATCCGCTGCCCATCGATCCCAAGTGCGACTGCCCGGTCTGCCGCCGGTATTCCCGGGCGTACCTGCGCCACCTCTTCAAGGCTGAGGAGATGCTGGCTATGCGGCTTTCGGTCATGCATAATTTGTATTTTTATAATACGCTCATGTCGAAAATCCGCGACGCCCTGGACAGCGGCACCTTTGATGCCTTCCGCAGCGCCTATTCTGCGGTGCTGGATCGGAAAATTTAGCGAAATCACTTGCAATTGTGAGAGAATATTTGTATAATATCAATACTTTTGAAAAACGGAGGAAGTTCCATGCCAGCAGATAGTATGTCCATGATCGTCATGCTTGTGGTGATGGTCGCTGTGTTCTACTTCTTCTTGATCCGCCCGGAGAACAAGAAGAAAAAGGCCATGAATGAGATGCGTAGCAGCCTGAAGGTGGGCGACAATATCACCACCATCGGCGGCGTTGTGGGCGATATCGTCTTTGTCAAGGACGAAAACATCGTCATTGAGACCGGCGCGGACAAGGTTCGCATCGAGTTCACCAAGTGGGCTGTTTCCACCAACAATACGGCTGAGAAGGCCGCTGCCAAGGCCAAGGAGGCCGCAATGGCGGCGCGGAACGAGGCCAAGAAAAAGAAAAAGGGTTAATTCCCATTGCCGCAAAAGGGCGCGCTGCAGTTTCGCAGCGCGCCCTTTTGCGCCTTTTTTCCGGGAGGCTCCAGTTAAAGAACGGCCAAAGGCGCGAAGGCTGCATATAGTAAGGTAGCAACTTCAAAGGAGTGATGCAGATTGGGTGAGATCACCCTTTCCACGCTGGAGGTGGGCAAATGGGGCAGCGTGGGAGAAATTGCGCTGACAGGCAGCATCCGGCGGCGGCTCCAGGAGCTGGGCTTTGTTCGCGGTACGCCGGTGCAGTCCCTTTATGATGCGCCTTCGGGTTCCCCCCGAGCCTTTGGGATCCGGGGCGCCGTCATTGCCCTGCGCCGCAGCGACTGCGCCATGATTTCGGTGACCCCCTGGCAGCGGGAGGACATATGAAGCCGGCAGAGACAGAACGCGAGATCGTGGTTGCCCTGGTGGGCAACCCCAATGTTGGGAAAAGTACCCTCTTCAACGCCCTCACCGGGCTTCATCAGCACACCGGCAACTGGCCGGGCAAAACCGTGGAGGTGGCGCAGGGGACATATCGCTATAAGGGAAGATCGTATGTGTTGGTAGACCTTCCGGGGACATATTCCTTGCTCTCTCAGTCGGAGGAGGAGCGAATCGCCGCGGAATTTCTCCTCTCCAAGAAGGCGGATTGCACGCTGATCCTGGGCGACGCTACGTGCCTGGCACGAAACCTCACCCTGGCATTGCAGGTGATGCAGATGACGGAGCAATGCGTGCTATGCGTCAATCTGCTCGATGAAGCACGCCGGCGCCATATCGACGTGGATCTGCGCATGCTGTCCAATCGCCTGGGCGTTCCCGTGGTGGGGACGTCTGCCAGCCGGGGCGCGGGGCTTGACCATGTCAAAGAGGCCATCCGCAACATAGCGGAAGGCTTCTCGGTGTCCCATCCCCTTCACGTTCTCGAGGAGGGAGAAGCCATCCACGCCGGGACGGCGGAGCATGTATCCGACCGCGTTGCAACCCGATTTGTTCACCGTGCCGAGGAAATTGCGTCGGCTGTCGTCCAAGGGGAGATGGCGCCCAGGATGGGATGGCTCGACCGAATTACCCTGGGCAGGTGGAGCGGCAGAATGCTCATGGTGGCGCTGCTGCTCCTTGTATTCTGGCTTACCATGTTTGGCGCCAATATCCCATCCCAATGGCTGGAGGCGGCATTTACGGAGTTAGGCGCGCTCCTTGCCAGGGGAGCCCGGGAATTGTCGCTTCCTGGGTGGCTTTCCGGGATTTTGTTGGACGGCGCCTACGAGACAGCCACCCAGGTGGTAGCGGTCATGCTGCCGCCCATGGCCATCTTCTTTCCGCTGTTTTCCTTGCTGGAGGATTTGGGATATCTTCCCCGCGCCGCCTTTTTGATGGATCATAGCTTCGCCAAGTGCGGCGGCTGCGGCAAGCAGGTGCTCACCATGGCCATGGGCTTTGGCTGCAATGCCGCCGGGGTCACCGGATGCCGGATTATCGCCTCGCCGCGGGAGCGGCTCATCGCCATCCTCACCAACGCCTTGGTGCCCTGCAACGGGAGGTTTCCGGCGATGATTGTGCTCATCAGCCTGTTTTTCTCCCAGAATGGCTTTTTGGCTGCCGGGATCCTCACGGCCTTTGTCCTATTCAGTGTCTGGATGACGCTCCTGGCCTCTGCCGTTCTCAGCAAAACCGCGGCGCGGAAGCAGTCGTCCCATATGGTGCTGGAGATCCCGCCCTTTCGAAAGCCCAGGGTGGGGCGAATCCTCCTGCGGTCGCTGCTGGATCGCACCGCAAAGATTACCGCCCGCGCCGTTTCCGTGGCGGCTCCGGCGGGGATGGTCATCTGGGTGCTGGAGCACTGGGAGGTGGGAGGCGTCTCCGTCCTTGCCCATGTGGCGGCGGCCTTGGAGCCGGTGGGGGCATTTTTGGGCATGAGCGGCGTAATTTTGGCGGCGTTTCTGTTCTCCTTTCCGGCCAATGAGCTGCTTCTTCCGATGGTTGTCACGCTGCTGAGCGGCGCGGCGCACCTGGCGGAGGAGGCGGGCAGCGGTCTGGCCGTCCTGCTCACAGGCAACGGCTGGACATGGAAGACCGCCCTTTGTACCATTTTATTTTTGATGTTCCACTGGCCGTGCGCCACCACCTGCCTCACCATCCGAAAGGAGACCGGCTCCTGGCGCTGGACGCTGGTGGCCATGGCGGTACCCACCGCCATCGGCGTGGCGCTCTGCGCGCTGGTGGCGCGAATATAGGAAGATCCTGCCCACAATTTGGGCAGGATTTCCTGTTTATGGATTCGGCAAAAACTCTTGGGTGATTGGCATGTCATTCCAATATTTTCCGTCTGAGCGTAAAAATTCCCGCTCAACTGTTCCCTCATATGTTGTGTAGTCAATGACAAATACCTGTCCGACTTCAATTTCCATTTCCGCAGGATAATTGTTGTAGGGCAGGAAATTTTGCACCGTTGGCGCGTCTTTGAAATCATCGTAGGCGTTTTCCAGGCGGTAATATTGCCGATACTGATACTCTTCCAAAAAAGATCGGGTGTCCTGATAGCCAAAATAAGTTGCAGGATATGCCGTTCCATTCACTTCAATGGTCTCAAAATCGGGCTCTGGAACATCGAGCTGTGAGAGGTCTTCCGCATGCACCAGATCTCCATATATTTCATGGAGCTGGTTGGCCATGCAGGGCACGGAATTACTGAAATCCAGGCCGTCAATCACAGTATGGGCGGCGCCGTAAATCCCCATGATACGCTTTTCTTCCAATGCATCGAAGGCACGGCAGAAATTCTCGACCATGGTGTTTTCCCGATAGACTGGATTGTCCGTCTTATAAAATGTCTTCCCTTGGCGGATGACCTCCTGGGTGATCTCATATGCTTCGGATTCCTCGAGATCCTGTTCTTCCAGGTAGGCAAGATACCGCGCACCGGTGGTGTCATACTGATGCCCCAAGTCTGTTCCGTGGAATATGGTCTCAGGGCAGTCCTGCTTGATTATACGGTAAAACTCCAGAACATCCTCGGAATGTTGAGAGGTGCCTGCCCAATCCCTGTAAAGCTGTTCCAAAATCGTGTCGTCTTCGGCTTCCATCCAAAGGTTCAGGTAAGCCGCGGTATAATAGGGAAGCTCCACAAACAAATGCCGCATGCCCTCTTTGTGATAGAAGCTCTTCCATATGGCCAGCTCTTCCTGGAGAATACTGGGCATATCATGGATTTCCCCATATAAGTAGATCTCGCCTTGGGGAGAATCCGATGTCGAATCCTCAGGCATAGACGAAATTGTCTCCTCCTTCTTGGGAGAACAGCCCATGAGGATGCCGCATAAGACGGAAATAACCAAAATACAGCATAGTGTAGATTTCATATTGAATTTCATATTATTTGGCCTCGTTTCCCTTTGCCTGGGCGATCACCTTCTCATAGGGCGCCACCATGGCCTCGGTCATTTTCCCCTTGGCCTTCTTCTGGATGGCCGGGACGTCCATCAGCGCGCCCACAAAGCGCATCTTCCAGATGGTGCCGAGTTTCTTCTGGGGGAAGTCGTAAATGCCGTGCTGCTTGTAGAACTTGTGGTCGGCCTTCATCAGCCCCTGCATGAGATAGATGAGATCCCGGAAGATCTTCATGCCGCCCACGCCGAGAAAGTTGGCTGGCCGTCTCAGGTGGTGCTCCATGGCAAAGACCAGTTCCTTGGAGAGGTCGGTGAGCTCTACTGCCGTGTCGCCCTCATTGGTGGCCACGCCACAGAGATAGTTGCCGCCCACCTCGCTGCGCCCCTCCACCACCATTTGGAGATTGGGCTCTTGGCTGTATGCGCCCTGAATGAGGTAGGCCATGGGCGTCCCTTGGGTGACGGTGCGGTGGCCGTTGCAGAACTGCCGATCGTCATAGCACTTCATGCTCGAGTGGGTGAAGTGGTCGGAGATCGTAAAGGCATATACAATGGCGTCGGCCTTCTGGATTTTTGTCCGTAAAAAGGCATCGAATCCATCCTTATGGACACATTTCCCGGTAATGGCGCAGCCAAAACAGCCCAGGCACCCGCCGGAGAAGGGGAATTCCCGGATGTTTACCACGCGGCTCTTTTTGGGGAGCACCGCCTGAAAATCATGGATCATATTGGCGAGTCCCACGTCCTCCTGAGCACAGTTTGTGACGATGACCACATCTTCCGCCCCGGACTTGGGCACTTCGGGCAGGCAGCTCTGATAGGGCGCCTCCTGATGCGGGTGGACTGTGGGACGCGGCTTTCGGAAGATTCCATTGGCGCAAGAGAACATCAGCTGGTCAAAGAACATCCGCGCCTCTTCCTGTCCCTGCGGAGAGAGCAAATCCTCCATATCGGCAGAGAGGCCGCGCACCACATGAAGTCCCAGATCCAGGCAGTTTTCTTCCACATACCCATGGGCGGTGACGTCGTAGAAATGCTTGGAGGTGGTGATCTGAGAGGCGACCTTGCCGCTGAGGCTGATGCCGTCGGCCTTGATAAGCTCGATGAGCCTGTGAAGCTGATAGGGCACCAGGAAGGTATAGACCGGGTAGCAGAATAAGAGAAGGTCGGCAGCGGCCAAGGCACGGCGCGCCGGGGAAAAATCCTGCTCCAGCCGCTTGATCTGCTGTCCGGCATGGAGATAGGAAAAGCTGTGCTCCGGGTGAAGCGCCTCCAAGTAGCGCGCCGTCTGTAAGGTGGTGCTGTTTTTGCCCTTTGGGCTTCCATTGACGATGAGTATATTCATAGTAGCCTCCCATTTTGCTTCCCACAGTACGAATGCATCTATTTTACCATTTACAGTCAGAGGCGTCAACCAAACAAGTTTACATAAATACAAGCCAGGTGCATCCGAAATGGAATATTTCTTTGAAAATTGGGGGAAGTGGACAAAATGGCGGGACATAGAATGGAAGCGGAGGTGATTTCATGCTGACAGCTACGGTGTGGCTGATCTTCAGCAGCATGCTCTATACGCTGCGCCTGGATACCGGGAGCTCCTTCCCCAAGCCCTTGAGCGCGGAAGAGGAGCGGCATTACTTAGCCCTTGCATCCGAGGGCGACTTGCAGGCCAGGAATATTCTCATTGAGCGAAACCTGCGCTTGGTCGCCCACATCATGAAAAAATATTATGCCCAGACCTCGGATCAAGAGGATCTCATTTCCATCGGCACCATTGGCCTCATCAAGGGAATCTCCTCCTTTGATCCGTCCAAGGGCGCTCGACTTGCGACCTATGCCGCCCGATGCGTTGAAAATGCTATCCTCACATCAACGCGGCAGCTCCTGGCGCGGCGCTCCTTGGCAGATATCGGCGCAATATAAGCAGCACTTCCTATTTGGTGGAGGTGCTGCTTGATGTTGAAGCGCCTTATGTTGTGGAATGCGCTGCCAGCTGCGCGGCCTGCCAGGCTTCTCCCATGCAGGCCAGGTGGAGTCCTTCCTTTCCTGTGTTGCCCATCAGGTCGCGGAGGTCTAACAAAAGCGCCTTACTGAGATACGCCATGCCGGCATCCCACAGGCCGTTTTGCAGCGCGAAGAGCGCATGGCTGGCAAAGCTCAACGTGGAGTCATGGAGGCAGATTGGTTCAAAGGTTTCCCAGGCTTCTATTTTCTCCGCTTGGCTAAATTGCGCTGGGAAGCGAGTCATCAGCAGCAGGACGTCTGCCTGCTTAATGAGGCGGTAGCGCTGAAGACGGTCGAAACAGACTTGATGATAACTGGCAGAAAGATCTCGTTTGACCTCCTCTAACGAAATTGCCTCCAATTGGTGAAATGTCTCATCCTGGGTCAGATGACCCGTATCTGGATCTCTGGGCCAGGGGATCGCGTCGCGAAGCTCTGCCCATTGGGCGCACTCTTCCGGGGTGAGAGACAACGCTTCATATGTTTGAGGACGCGCCTTGCGCAATGCATCTGCGGCCTGGATAGCCAGGTTCAGGTTATGCTGCACCATGACATTGGTATAGAGATTGTTGCTGGTGATGCCGCAATACTCATCCGGCCCCTTGCAGAAGAGAAGGTTGGCGCGGGTGTGACGCTTATTCCAGGTATACCGGCTCTGCCAAAATCGGGCAGTCTCCACATACACCTCTGCGGCATGATCCAGATAAAAGGCTTCGTCGCCTGAGGCTTGGAGATAGGCGTCCAGGGCGAAGGAGACATCTGCGGTGATATGCACCTCGCTGGCGCCGATGTCCCAGCTTTCGCATTGCTCGCTTCCGTCCAGCGCCGCCATCCAGGGATATCGGGCACCGTCTGCGTTCATGGCTTTGGCGTGAGCTCTTGCTGCATCCAACGTATTGACCCGATAGAGGCAGAGATTTTTTGCTGCTTCCAGGTCGTTTTTTAAGAAGAACGGCAGTATAAAGAGATCGGTATCCCAGAAATAGCAGCCCTTGTACCGTCCGTGGGTAAGCCCCCGGGCGCCGATGGAGACCGTGGGATCCTTGGACGAGCAGCTTCCCATCAGCTGAAATGCAGCATACCTTAGGGCGGTCAAAAGCTCCGGCTCCATCGGAGCCATGGTGCACTGCGCCCATGCCCGGTTCCACGCCGAAACATGCTCCTGCCACAGCGTATCCCAGTGCCAATCAGGCGGAAGCGGGGTGATGCGTGCGTCAACGTCCCGGGAGGTGAGAATGGAGGCGGCCATGTCGAGCACAACCGGCTGATTTGCCTTGACAATTGTATGATACCGGGAAGCCGCTTCCCGGCTGCCCGCATAGCGGAAGTCGCTGCTCTGCACCTGGAGCTGCCAGGACACAGTGAGCAGAGTACCCTGAATGGAGCAGCGGCAGGTGATTTCCTTCTCGTCGCCATGGGCTTCTTGGACATGAATCAACTGAAGCGTCTCTTGGTTGTCCTTGGTCTGATCGTCCGGCACGGGGCAATTGCAGCTGTCCAGAGAAAGCCCCGCTTGGACTTCCAGCTCCGCATCCTGCTGCGCCAAAAGGGTCAGACGCTGCAGCATCAGACCGGGATGATCCTGGGGAAAGAAGCGAAGGTAGGAGAATTCCACGGAAGCTTCTCCATTGGAGAGCGTGCAGCGGCTGGACATAGAAGCAGTATCCATCGAAAGTGACTGCTCGATGGGGGAGACCAGATGAACAGCCTTGCCGTCCAGGAGAATCGCAGAGAAATTAGGCGCGGGCAAATGGACAATATCAGTGATGCCTGGTTTAATCTCGCCAAAAATGCCGGCCACGTACATGCCGCGCTGCACGGGGCGCTCGGTGGGCTCTCCCGGGAGATAGCCCCGGACGCCCATACGCCCGTTGCCCAGGAAGAACACGCTTTCATAAAAATCATCCGCCCAGTTTGTACGCTGACCAGAGATGTTCCATCCGTTCAAGCAGAGATCTGTTCTCATGGCAGCCGCTCCTTTCTGGCGTATTTCATGCTGTGGCAGAGAAAACCGGCGCAGGTGGCAAAGGCAGCCCCGGTGGTACAGCATCCCGTGACCGGATCGACACTCTCACAGGCAATTCCATTGTCCATCTCTATCCAGCTGAGCTCTTGAAAGGCCTGGGCAGCGTGGCCGCTCAATAGACTGTTGCACAAGCTCAGAATCCAGGGATATGGCGCGTGGGCGCAGCCGATTTCCGCCACAGGAGAATTGGCAAAGCTGTAGGAATAGGCGGGGGAGCGAATCAAGGCCGCCGTATTGCGCCAAATGGGTTCACTTTGGCTGCAAAAACCGTAGTAGGGAAGGAGCTGTAGGCTCCCCGGCGGCTCGTCGTATAAATTGTGCCGCCCGGCTAAATCCACCGACCAGGCGAATACCTTTTGGCCTTCAGCGTCTTGCACCACGCAGTGGCGGTAAATCGCGGCTTTGACAGCCTCAGCATGGGCGGCCAGATGACCGTATGATGCAGGAAACAGCCGCGCCAAAGCATGCAATGCGTACCAGACCAAGACGTTATTATAGGTGAGATAGGGATAGACAATTTCGTCGTCGGTGGGCTGGAGGAAGGTCTCGTAAAGGGGAATATTCGGGTGGCGCATCTCGTGAAGCCTGGCCAAAATCAGCGCCAGTCCTTTCCGAACAGCGGGATCCTCCTTGATGTCTGCATCTCCAGTCTGATCGAGATAGGAGGCCAGAGCCAATATGGGTGCCAACAGCTCGTCCAGCTCGAAGCCCGGCTCCAATACCGTCCCGTCGATGTATCGGGAGTGAATGCCCAGATTGCGCCGCTGCCGCGTGAAGACGTAGTCGAGAATCTGCCGTGCCAAAGCTGGGTCAGCGTCTAGAATGGCGGGGAAAGCCCAGAGCAGAGTATCGCGATCCCAGTAGGCTGCGCTTACATAATAGCGCGTGGAGCGGCTGGTGACGCAGACCAGCTCCTCGGAATCCAAGGTGATACCGGTGGAATAGAACATGCAGAAAAATAGATTGGTGTTGTAGAGCGCATCCAGGTGCGGCTGGCCAAAGGAAGTCATCCGCGCCGACAGCCATGCAGTGGTTCGCTGATATTCCCAGTCCCAGCCTCGGCGGAGCATTTCCTTGGCGCTGGTGGCTGCCGCCACCTCTTCAAATCCCAAGCCCCAGAAGAAGGTCAGCGACACGGTTTCCCCTTGTGCCACAGAGACATCTTGCGTGAGACGGTACCGCACTTGGGAATTCTCCACTGCATATTGACTTGTGCAGGCCTGTTCGCACATGGGCGCAAAGGAGAAGAGGGGTTCGCCGGTGCGGCAGTCGAAGATCAGGCTGTTGTTCCAGCCGCTTTCATAGCAGAACATCTTTCCGTCCAAGGGCTTTTCTTCGTTGATGGCGTGGTACGTGCTCGCCCAGCAGCCCATAAGACCCCAGGTGAGATCGACGGCTGAACTGGCCGTAAAGGTGAGGCGGATGGCAAAGCCCCGCTCCTTCACAGGTGTGAGAACCGTCATGGTAAACGTGTGCATCCCGGCGCGGGCGGTGAGCTTGGGGATCCAATGCGCTTCTCTGTGCCAGGAGAGGTCTGTCAGCTTTGTTTCGGCGCCATTGAGCATGATCAATGGCTGGAACAGTGGACAATCCGCACCGCCCCGGACATCCACCAGTCCTTTGAGGCGCATGGATAGAAAGGTGAAGGTTTCAATTCCGGCGGTCGCCGCGTTGAGCTTGGGCAGGGAGATCATTTCATTGCCAGTCGGCAGATATTGGTCCATTTGAAACACGCTCCTAGTTTAAACGCTTAACATCTTTCTCTACTGACAGTATAGCAAATATATAAGCACTGTCAACAATCAAAATAGAATAATTTAAAAATCTATTGACAAATATGACAGACTACAGTATGATGAAACCACGAAATATATTTAAACGCTTAAATTCACGCAAGGAGAGATGCACATGGCTCGAGCGACGCTGAAGGATGTAGCCATGCTGGCGGGTGTCTCAACGGCGACGGTGTCCTATGCGTTGAGCGGAAAGCGACCCATTTCGGATGAGACCAAGGAACGCATTCAGGCGGCCATCGCCCAGCTGGACTATGTACCGGATCTCAATGCCAGGGGACTCAGTATGCGCGATTCCAAGCTCATCGGTGTTGTGGTGCCGCAGACTGAGCCGGGAGAACGGCTGATGTTTCAAAATAGCTTCTACAGCGAAGTGCTCGGCAGCATCGAGTACAATGCTCGTCAGGAGGGGTATCACATCCTGATTTCCGCCACCGATGCCAACGAGAGCTATCTGACCTTGGCCAAACAGCGGAATTTGGATGGGATCATCGTCATTGGCATGTATCCCAGCGATTTTTACCAGCAAATGAAGAAGACGCAGATCCCCATTGTGCTCATCGACAGCTACTGCAATGACCACTATTACCACAACATCCGCATCGATGACGCCTACGGAAGCTACCTGGCTACCCATTATTTGCTGGAATGCGGCCATCGGGACATTGCCTTTTTCGCAGGGCAGCTCAAGGAAAACGGTGTGATGCAGAAGCGGCTGCTGGGCTACCGGCAGGCTTTGGAGGAATACGGCGTCGCCTTTTGCGCGGAATATGTCTTTGAAGGGCAGATTGACTACGAAAGCGGCATTGTCCTCTCCAAGCAATTGACAAAGAAGCACCTTCCGGTAACCGGAATTGTGGCAGCGGCGGATATTCTCGCCATTGGCACGATCAAGGGACTCTATGAGCAGGGGAAGCTCGTGCCCCGGGATTATTCCGTCATTGGCTTTGATGATCTGGAGGTGTCCCAATATCTGACCCCCGGACTTACCACCATCCGCCAGCAAATCTCGTTGAAGGGGCAGCGAGCGGTGGAATTATTATTGAAGCATATCCACGATCCGAGCCTCCCGAAGCAGGAGGAGATCCTGCCGTTACAGCTGATGGTTCGCGGATCCGTTCAAACAATCTGAAAAGGAGGTGCAAAAAAGCGGCTTGCACTGCCTCGTCAAAGTCTGTGCAAACCGCTGGGAAAAAAGCAGTGGAATACTCTTTTCGCCACTTCTATTGTACGCGAAAAGAGCGAGAAAAGCAAGAAATATCATGTGAGGAGGAAACTTTATGAAAACCCGGAGACTTTTTTCGCTTATTGCAGCCATTCTGGTTTTGGTTTTGCTGCTGGCTGCCTGCGCGCCCGCAGCATCGGGGGAGAGCAGCACCGATCAGGACACGACCACCCCGGCGGACACCACCACCCAGGATACTTCCACTGATGAAACTGACGATGCGCAAGACGCCACAGAGGAGACGGAAGCAGAGCCTGTCACCATTACATATGCCAACTTCAATGCCTCCGGTGGAAAGGAAGAGGTACTCCAGGCTATGTACGAGGCGTTCCACGAGGAATACCCCAACATCACCGTGGAGATAGAGACCATCGGCTTCGACGATTATTTTACCAACATGCAGACGCGTGTGGCCGGCGGAACTGCGCCGGACTGCTACGAGCTGAATATTGAAAACTTTGCCGCCTACGCCAACAAGGGCGCCCTGGCCGAGATTACCGGCGTGGATCTAAGCGGCCTCAACGAGACGGCGCTGAGCGCATTCCAGGTCGATGGCAAGCAGTATGGCCTGCCCGGCAATTTCTCCAACGTGGTGCTGGTCTACAACAAGGATCTCTTCGACCAGGCAGGCGTGGCATATCCCACCTCCGACTGGACGCAGGACGACCTCCAGGCTGCGGCGGAGGCCATCCGGGCACTGGGCGACGACATCTACGGCATCTATCAGCCCATTACTTATAACGAATTCTTCAAGGTTGTGGCACAGTACGGCGGAAGCCTTCTCAACGAAGACAAAACTGCTTTTACCATCAACTCGCCTGAGAACCTCAAGGCAGCCCAGGTGCTGGTGGATCGGGTGCTGGTCAGCAACGTCCAGCCTACCGAGGTGCAGATGGGCGGCATGGGCGACTGGGATCTCTTTATGAGCGGCCGTCTGGGCATGATCCCCACGGGCATCTGGGCCTTCAGCACCTTCGCCGATGGCTGCGATTTTGCCTGGGATATCGCGGTGGAGCCCGGGAGCACGCAGAAGGCTACCCACTTCTTCTCCAACGCTTGCGTGATCAACGCCGAGAGTGAAAATAAGGAGGCGGCTGCCACCTGGATTACCTGGCTGGCCTCTTCGGAAACCGCTGCCAAGATGCGCATCGATTCCGGCTGGGATCTGCCTGCCATCAACGATGAGGCAACCCTCGCCTCCTATCTGGATATCACCCCGCCCGATAACCGGGAAGCCGTCTTTGAGTCCCTGGACTACCTGGTGGTTCCGCCGGTCATCGAGGACTATGCCCTGATGAGCGACATCATTGGCCAGAAGCTGGCCGCGGCAGCTGCCGGTACTCTGTCGGTGCAGGAGGCACTGGATCAGGCACAGGCCGAATGTGAAGCGCAGATTTCTTTGAGCTGAGCCTAGTCCGAAGCCGCTGCAACCAAACTTGCAGCGGCTTCCTTTTTATAGGAGGGATCCATGATGCAATCCAAGAAAAACACCAAGGCGAAGCGCAAGGCGCAGGGTCTCCTGGTGGCCTCTCCCTTTTTATTGCCCAGCCTGATCGGTCTTCTGGTGTTCAGCATGCTGCCGCTGGTGATCTCCGGGCTCATCAGCCTCACCGACTGGAACGGCCTGGATCCCCTGATGGATCCCGCGTTTTTGGAGACCCATTATATCGGCCTTGCCAACTACCAGAGTATTCTGACCTCCGCGGAGTTCTGGAAAGCGCTGACCAACACGGGGAAATATATCATTCTTTACATTCCCTTGATGCTGATGGCTTCGCTGCTGGTAGCGCAGCTGCTCAGCCGTCCCCGGCGGGGCGTGGGCGTACTCCGGGTGCTCTACTATATCCCGGTACTTACCTCCTGGGTGGCGGCTTCGCTGATCTGGAAAACAGTGCTCTCACCCCAATATGGTGCGCTCAACAGTATTTTGGCTGTGTTTGGAATTCAAGGTCCCGGTTGGCTCCTGGATGAAGCCTGGGCTATGCCGGCCATCGTTCTGGTATCGGTGTGGAAGGATATGGGGTTCTTTGGTTTGATTCTCCTCTCGGGACTCGTGGCCATCGACCGAACCTATTACGAGGCGGCCTCCATTGACGGCGCGGGCAGCTTTACCAAATTCACCCGGATCACCTTGCCGCTGCTGACGCCATCGATCTTCTACGTGCTGATTGTCGGCATGATCAATGCCTTCCAGCTCTTCCCGCAGATTATGATTATGACCGACGGCGGCCCCAACGGCGCCACGCAGGTGATGGTGGAGCGGATCTACAAATACGGCTTCCGCTACTATCGTATGGGCTATGCAGCGGCGTTTTCCTGGATTCTCTTTGCGATTATTATGATCTTCACGGCGCTTCAAATGCGCGGCCAGAGGAGGTGGGTGCACTATGACGCTTAACCGCAAAATCGGTACCGTCAGCTACTATGTGTTCTCCATCCTGCTGGCGCTATTGGCCATGGTGCCGTTCTTCTGGATGATTTCGACCTCCTTGAAGTCCCGGGGCGCGCTGATGTCCATTCCCATTGAGTGGATTCCCGAGGAGCCGACCGTGGACGCCTATGTGAAGGTCTTCTCTCGCTTTCCCTTTGCCAGAACCATTGGAAACTCTCTCTTGATTTCCGTCAGCTATACCTTCATTACGCTGCTCTCCTCTTCCATGGCGGCCTTTGCCTTTGCCAAGCTGCGCTTTCCCGGTGCTGAGGGGCTCTTGAAGTGCTACATTGCCACCATGATGATTCCCACCCAGGTGACCATGATCCCGCTGTTTGTTGTTATGAACAAGCTGGGGCTCATTGACTCCTATGCCAGCGTCATTCTCCCGTCCATATTCCGCCCCTTTGCGGTGTTTTTGCTGGTGCAGCAGATGCGCTCCATTCCCAACGACTATTTGGACGCAGCTAGAATCGACGGCGCGGGGGTGTTTCAGGTGTTTTGTAAAGTGGCGCTGCCGCTGTGTGTACCGAGCCTGGCCACGCTGTCCATCACCACCTTTATGGAATCCTGGAACGACTATCTCTGGCCGCTGCTGATGCTCACCGACCGTAATAAGATGACGCTGCCTATCGCGCTCTCCACCCTCAACGGGCAGTTTAATACGGAGTATAATGTGCTGATGGCCGGCAGCCTGATTTCCATGATTCCCATCATTCTCATCTATATCTTTGCCCAGAAATATTTTAAAAACGGCATGATGGCCGGCGGGATCAAGGGTTAGGAGGCAATATGAAAAAACGATTGTCCGGTGATTTTGCCCTGGAATTTCCCTATGCCCACGGGATGGTGAGGCTCCGGCGCCAGGGGAGAACACTGCTGGCCTCTCTCCAGTATCAGGGCGCCTACGGACTTGGGGAAAAGTTTGACTGCTTCAACCACAAGGGACGTCGCGTCGTCAACCAGGTGGAGGAAAAATTTTGCTTCCAAGGGGGAAAAACCTACTGTCCCGCGCCGTTTTTCTGGACGGACACGGGCTTCGGGCTGTATCTTGATACCTGCGAGACGACGGTATTCACCTTCGGAGAGAAAGAAATTTTAGCAGAGCTTCCTTGCGATGCCGACGTGGTGGCCTTTTCCGGGAGCCCGGAGACCATAGTGCGGGAGTACATGGAGCTTTTTGGCCAAGCCAAGCTGCCGCCGGAATGGATATTCGGCAGCTGGGTCTCGGCCAACCGATGGAATTGCCAAGCGGATGTGGAGGCGCTGCTGGAAAAGCTGAAAACCTTTCATTTTCCGGCCTCGGTGGTTGTACTCGAAGCCTGGAGCGACGAGGCGACATTTTACCTTTTCAACGGCGTAAAAGCCCCGCCGGTGCCCGACGGAAAGCCGGTTCCGCTGGAAACGATGGATTTCTCCCAATCACCCTGGCCGAATCCCGCTGGGATGATTGAACAAATTCATGAGGCAGGGCTGAAGCTGCTGCTTTGGCAGGTGCCGGTCTACAAGCAGCAAAGCGCTGCGGAACTTCCCAACGTGCAAAATCAGCTGGATCGAGCAGATGCGGCTGCCCGCCGCCTTTGCGTCACCATGCCCGATGGAACGCCCTATACCATTCCAGAGGGGCACTGGTTTTCCGGCTCCATGGTACCTGACTTTACCAATCCAGAAACGGTGGAGAACTGGTTTTCCAAGCGGCAGTATTTGCTGGATCTAGGCGTGGACGGCTTCAAGACCGATGGCGGCGAGTTTATTTACCGGGAAGACGCCCGCTTTTTCGATGGCAGTACCGGCAAAACAGGCGTCAACCGCTACGCACGGGACTATGCCCAGGCATACAGCCGCTTTGTGGGAGCAGAAAGGGTGATCTTCAGCCGGGCGGGATTTTCCGGCCAGCACACGGTGCCCTGCCACTGGGCGGGGGATCAGCAGTCGCAAAATCGAGAGCTAAAAAGTGTTCTCTGTGCCGGACTCTCTGCCGCCGCCTCTGGAATCCTCTTCTGGGGGATTGACTTGGCCGGCTTTGCCGGGGCGCTGCCCACGCTGGATCTCTACCGCCGTGCCACGCAGATGGCCTGCTTTCTGCCAATCATGCAGTGGCATTCCGAGCCGGATGGCGGCCAGTTCCGGGAGCTGATGCCGGGAGGCGAGGGGAATAATGAGAGAAGCCCATGGAACATGGCGGCAAGCTATGATTGTCCCGGCTTTCTGGAGGAAATGCGCTTCTGGCATCAGCTCCACCAGCGGCTTCGCCCCTACCTCTTTAAAACGGCGCAGGATTGCGTGCAAGCAGGGAAGCCCTTCCTGCGTCCTCTGGTCTACGAATGGCCGGAGGATCCCAGTGCCGTTGGCTGTGAGGATGAATACCTCTTGGGGGAGGATCTCCTGGTGGCGCCGCTATTGGAAGAACAAGCGCAATCCCGCAGGGTCTATCTGCCCAAGGGCGTATGGCACGATTTCTTTGATGGAACGAAGATAGAAGGCGGCCGGACGATAATCGCCGGCGGCAATGGAAAGCTTCCCGTCTTTGCGCGAAATGGGTTTTCACTATGAATGAGATCAGAGCAATTATCTTTGATTTGGACGGCGTCCTCTGCCATACGGATCGATTTCATTTTCTCGCCTGGAAGGCGTTATCAGACCGCTTGGGGCTTCCCTTTGATGAAACAGCCAACGAAAGACTCCGCGGTGTGAGCCGAATGGAGAGTCTGGAACTTGTCTTAGGGGAGAAGGCAGATCAATTTTCCCCAGAAGAAAAACAGGCGTTGGCCGAGGAGAAAAACCGGATTTACAAGGGGTATCTGAAAGAGATGAAGCCGGGAGACTTATCCAAGGGTGTTCGGCGGACACTCCATACCCTGCGACAGCGCGGGTATCTCCTGGCGGTGGGCTCTTCGAGCAAAAACACAAGTCTCATCCTCCGGCAACTGGGGTTGGATGATTTCTTTGATGCAGTCGTGGACGGCACGCAGATTACCAGATCTAAGCCGGATCCAGAGGTATTTTTGACAGCGGCTGCTCGACTGGGAGTGCCTCCGCCGTACGCGCTGGTTGTGGAAGATGCGTCATCCGGCGTCCATGCGGCGCAGGAAGGGCACTTTCGCATCATCGGCATCCGGTCAGAACATCACGATCCCCAGGCAGAAATTACAATTACCCGCTTGGAGAATCTGCTGGAGATTCTCTAAGACGCTTACGGCATTACAGCATAGGAAGGGCGCGCTGCAACATGCAGCGCGCCCGCAAAAAACCTCGCAGAAGATGTCTGGGACAGAGCAGCGGGGGGTGTGTGCGGGGGGCAAAAAGCCCACC
>LBJMR02800__coassemble_459_pt1 | contig 28535 bp, 28 predicted proteins | sample LBJMR02800__metabat2_low_PE_029 | metagenome-assembled genome bin LBJMR02800 | reverse complement strand
GGCACGGGCGGGGATAAACCCCGCCCCTACGAAAAACCCGAAGGCGTGGCCGTAGCTGCGATTCCCAAAAACGTTCCGCCGACCGCACCGCGCCCTGTAGGGGCGGATTAAATATCCGCCCGAGGCAGCTTCGATTCCGCAAGTGCCTACCCGGGCGCATATACAATGCGCCCCTACATCCGGGATCGAATTTGCACCGCACCCTACGCGTACACATCCCACAGATCCGGCGGGGGCGGGGGCTCCTCCTCTTGGACGGGGGTGCCGTTGGCGGTCTGGAGGTAGCTCAAGGCCTGGGAGGCGCTGTCCACCATGTCGTCGTGGCGGCCGTTGGGGAAGGCCGTCCATTGATCCACAAATTCCTCCACCCAGGGGCTTTTCTGCGGCAGAAACACGTGCCCTGCCTCGATGGCCGGCGCCACGGCGTTGACTCTGGCCACCTTGCCGCCCCGGGGGTTCACCGGGATGCAGTATAGCTCCCGCTGCAGGGTCTGAATCACCGCCGAGCCGTTGGCCTTGTCCTCGATGAGCACCGCCCGGGCTTCGGGGTAGAGCCGCGCCATGGCGCGGATGGCCTGGAGGGTGCCGGGGAAGTCCAGGTGGCGGTTGAGGCAGTCAAGGAGATAGTAGTCGCTGCCCGCCTTGCCCCAGACCGTGATGGCCACAAAGTCACTGTTCTCCTCGCCCTTGAAGGCCGCGTCCACGGAGATGAGCTGGGTGCCGAAGGCGGGCAAGTCCCGGGGATCGTAGCGCTTCCACCACTTGCGCTTGATGAGGTTGCCCCCCTCCACCCGGGGCGCGCACTGGTAGAGCGCCGCCCAGGCTCTGGCGCCGCCCTTGGGATCGTCGAGATACGCCCGGCGAAAGTCCTTGAGCCACTTTTCGTCCTTGCCCAGTTCCGGGCAGAGGGCTTGGCCGGGGGTTCGCCCCAGGGGGTCGCCCGCCTCGGCCTCCACGGGCAGGCGCAGGAGGGTCACGTGGATCTCGCTTTTGAGGATCCGCCCGGCCAGGTCGTCCTCGTGCCAGGGGGTCATGATGACGATGACCTTGGCGCCTGCTGCAAAGCGGGTCTTCAGGCTATTTTGCCACTCCTCCCAGACGCGGTCGCGGATGGTGGGGGAGTCGGCCTCCTGCCGGGTCTTCACCGGGTCGTCCACGATCAAAAGCTCCGCCGGGTTTCCCGTGATGCCCGAGAGAAGCCCCCGGGCGATCATCCGCCCCCGGTGGCCATGGAGTTCAAACTCCCCGGCGCGGCTGACCTTTCCAATGGAAATGCCGAACACATCCTCCCCCAGCGCCAGGAGTTTTTCCCGGTTGCGGCGGCAGAAGCGTTCGGCAAATTCGTCGGAGTATCCGGCCACGATGACCCGCCTGTCCGGCCAGCGGCCTAGAAACCAGCTGGGGAGGGTCTCGGTGACGGCAGTGGACTTTCCGTGCTGGGGCGGCGTCTCGATGAGCAGAATGTCGTAGGCGTGGCCGGTGTCGGCCTCGAGGAAGGCCTGCACCTTTTCTGCCAGGAACTTCGAGAGCCTCGTCTCCTTCCACCCCCGCCCCTGGGCGAGGGCGAGGTAGGCGCCGTAATCCCGGCGGGCAAGCTCCCGCCGCGCAAGCTCCGCCCAGACGGGGCTAGTCATTCGGCGTATCCCCGGCCAGGCGCACCAAGACCGCCGTGGGCAGCGTGCGCACGGTCTCCCAGGCGTCGGGCGGCGCGTCCTCCCGCCGCCGCGCTGCCGCGGCCTCCAGGACGTATTTGGCCGCCGAGAAGTCTCCCCCGGCGGCCTTGCGCAGAATTTGCAGGTAGATTCCGTTTTCGTAGGTGGGCTTGAGCCCCATGCCCTCCAGGAGCTCCCGCACCGCCCCCGGCTCCAGCTCTTTTCCCAGCAGCGTGCCCAGCAAGTCCTGCTCCTCCTCCATGGGTATTCCTCCTTTCGGGTAGAATCAGAAAAGACGGCCTCAGCCGTCTTTTCCAAATACTATTATATCACAAAGTAACTGCCGTTGGCTACCATCTGTGGAAATTTTTTTGCACAGCGAAGCCTCCCCTTGGTGCCCAAGGGGAGGTGTCACGTCCAAAGGACGTGACGGAGGGGATCAGAACCGCCGGTCACCGCAAGCCTTCCAAAGAATCGCCGGTGCCGGACAACCCCTCAGTCTCGCTTCGCGAGCCAGCTCCCCTTCACAGGGGAGCCTTTTGGGGTGCACAGCAGTTCGCAAGCCTCCCCTTGAGGGGAGGTGGCAGGCGAAGCGTGACGGATTGAAGAATTCTTGAACTGCCGGCCTTGGCCGGGAGTTCTAGCGCCTTGGCGCGTAGAATTCTCCATCCAGCTTTGCTGGTGAGGTGTTGCTGGCACCTGCGATTCCCGCGATCTTCCCCACAACGCACTGCGGCACGGGCGGATATACAATCCGCCCCTACAGGTGCGGTGCGTACGGGCGGCTGATCGCCGCCCCTACTCGGTGAGGATGGACGTGTATTTGGCCAGGCCGCTGTCAAACTGCACCGTATAGTATCGCACCAGCTCGAGCTGGGTCTTTTCCGCGTCGGCGTAGCGGTTCACCACCAGGGACATGATCTTGTTTTCGTCGTAGAAGTACACGTCCGCCAGCTCCAGGTAGACGTCTCCGCCCAGCCCCGAAATGGTGGAATAGCGCAGCACGTCTTCCTCGGGAATATAATTGCTCAGGCTCTCCGGCTCCAGGCTGATTTCCGGGAGCCAGCACTGGAGCATGGACTGGAATTCGCTCACCGGGATATCGTACCACCCGCCCTGGAGGCGGTAGGGGGAGTCCTCGGGCAAATTTTCCTGGGGCTCGAACCAGCGCTCTTCATAGCTGGGGCCTACATACCAGCCGTTGTTCTTCTGCTGGTTTAAAAGGAGGAGGAAGAGCCACGACAAGTCCTCGCCGCTGAGCAACATGGAATCGGGAAAGTCCAGCACCGAGGCGTGCGCCTCCGTACACCCCAGCTCCAGGGTGCTCACAAAGCTGGAAAGCAGCTGATTGCTCCGGCCGCTGAGCCACAGACTTCTCGCGTCGTCGTAGCTGGGAAGATCCAGCGACCAGCTGGGCAGCTCCTCCAGGCCGTGATCCGTGTCCTCGGTCTGGGCGGGCGGCACCTCGTCTGTTGAATCCATCGTATCCTCCGCGGTGTCCGTCTGCTCCTCCGTTGCCTCGGTGGTGGTGGAGACGTCGGGCTGGGGCTGGGTCTGCTGGGCGGGCTGCTGATTGGCGCTCCCCAGCCATGGCAGCGCCGCCAGGGTAAGTCCCGCCACGATCACCAAAGCCGCAGCCAGGCCGCCCCACCGCCGAAGGGCGCTGGGGGCAAAGCGCTCTTTCTCCGCCCGGAAGATGAGGTCGCTGCCCACCTCGCCGATGGCGTCCATGAGTGTTTCCCGCCGATCCATTAAAGCCACGCTCCTTCCTGCGTGAGATAATCCCGGAGCTTGCGCCGGGTGCGGAAGAGGCTGGACTTCACCGAGCCCTCCGCCATATGATAGCGCCGGGCGATGTCGCCCATGGCGTCAAAATACCAGTACCGCCGGAGGAAAATGCAGCAATCCTTGTCCGGCAAAGTTCTTAAAAACCGGTCGATGACCCGGGAGAGCTCGGCGGCGGTGACGGTGTCCTCCACGCTCTCGCCGCCGGGCAGGCAGTCGCCCAGCTCCTCCAAGGCCAGGGTGAGCTGGCCGCCACCCCGGCGGGAGGCCATCTTGGCCTTGTAGCGGTCGATGGAGAGATTCCGCGTGATTTTCCCCAGGAAGGCCGGCAGGATGGCCGGACGCTGGGGCGGCATGGCGTTCCAGGCGCGCAGGTATGTGTCGTTGACGCACTCGTCGCTGTCCTCGCGGTTTTTGAGGATGTTGTGGGCAATGGTCCAGCAGTAGGCGCCGTACTTCTGGTGCGTCTCCTCCAGGGCGCGCTCCTCTCTTGCCCAGAAGAGGCGGATGATGTCGCAGTCCTCCATGGACGCCCTCCTTTCCTTTGTAACGCTCTTTCACCACTTCAGACGAGATTTTTTCCCAAAAGGTTGCAGGCAGAAAAAAATTCAGCGTGTCGAAAAAGTCTTTTCGCCACGCTGTGCGGATTTTGAAACTTTCAAAAAAGTTTCAAAATCCTGTTTGATTGAACGCGCGGTGGGCTTTTTGCCCCCCGCACACACCCCCCGCTGCTCTGTCGCACAAGTTTTCAACGAGGTTTTTTGACAGTCTGAATGTTTTTGCGGCAGCGGGAAACAATTATTCTGCAAACATGGTATCGAGCCGCTTGGTGGCGGTGCGCAGGGTGGACTCCCGGATGGCCAAGTGGGACTGGAGCACCACCTCCCGGGGGGGCTGACTGTCGTCGCTGAGCCGCTGGAAGAGCATGGACGCGGCCTCCCAGCCCAGCTCGTACCGGGGCGCCACCACGGTGGTGATGGAGGGGCTGGTGATGATGGACATGGACACGCCGCCGAAGCCCACAAAGGAGATGCGCCGCTGGTCGTAGACGCCCTGCTCCTTGCAGGCAAAGAGGGCGCCGGCGGCCACCTGGTCGTTGGCGCACAGGACGCTGTCCACCGTGTCGCTCCGCGCCAGCACCCGCTCCATGGCGTGGTAGCCGGTGAGGATGGTGTAGCCCGCGTACTCCATCAGGTTCTCCTCCAGCTGGCAGCCAAAGTCACCGAGGGCGCGGTTGACGGCGCTGAGGCACATCTCGTGGAGAGGCGAATCCTTCGAGCCGCTGAGGTAGGCCATGTGCCGCCTGCCGATCTCCAGCAGGTGGTAGGCCATCTTATAAAAGGCGTTCTCATAGTCCAGCCGGACGCAGTCGAGCTCCAGCCCGGCGCCGTCGCACTCGGCCAAGACCACGGGGATGGCGTTATCCTGCTTTTTGAGCTGGGAGAGGGAGGCGAAGAAGGCCTCGGCCTCGGGGGTTTTGGCGCTGTGGGAGGGGATGTACACGATGCCGTCCACCCACTGCTTCTCCAGCTCCTGGATGAGCCGGCGCTCCTTGACGGGGTCGCCGCTGGTTTCGAGGATCACCGGCGTCACCTGCCGCTGGTAGCAGAAGTCGCTGAAGCCCTTGATGATATCGGTATAGAGAATCTGCCGCAGGGAGGGGATCACGATGGCCACCTGGTTGCGCCGGGCGCTCTTGAGAGAGCTGGCAATGGGGTTGACCTGAAACTGTGTCTCTTCAATGGCGCGGTGCACCCGCTCCTTGAGGGCGTCGCTCACATTGGCCGAGTTGTTGAGCACCCGAGATACGGTGGAAATGCTTACCTTTGCCCGCTCCGCCACATATTTGATATTCACATTGTGTCCCATGCGCCATCGCCTCCTCTGTTCCTCTGCCCGGCGGCAGGCCGCCGCGCCCATTCCTCAGCGTGTCGAAAAAGTCTTTTCGCCACGCTGTGCGGATTTTGAAACTTTCAAAAAAGTTTCAAAATCCTGTTTGATTGAACGCGCGGTGGGCTTTTTGCCCCCCGCACACACCCCCCGCTGCTCTGTCGCACAAGTTTTCAACGAGGTTTTTTGACAGTCTGTCCTCTATTTTAATATAGCATTATTTGGCCAATTTGTAAACGGATTCCACTTTTTTCATCCCTGACGATCCAGCAATTGCCGCATCATGGTCACGGCCTTTTGGATTTCCGCTTCCCAGGCGCCGTTGCCCACGTCCCACATCTCGGTGACGAAGCGGCGCACGCCGCACTGCCAGGCCGTCTCGATGCCCTTGGGGAAGTCCACGTGGCCGGTGCCGAAGGGTACCTCCCGGAACACGCCCGGCACAGTCTCCTTGAGGTGCATGGCGCACAAATGTCCCTTGCCGGTTCGGATGTCGTCTTCCACGCTGGTTCCATAGGTCTTGGCGGCGTTGGTGAGGTTTCCGAGGTCGGGGTAGACCGTGAGATAGCTGCTGTCGGCCAGGGCGACATACTCCATGGCCTTTTCCACGGTGTTCATAAAGGGCGTCTCCATGGTCTCAAAGCCCAGCACCACGCCATGGCGGGCAGCCAGCTCCGTAGACCTAAGGATATTCTCGGTGAAGCGCTTCTTGGTCTCGGCGCTTCCCTGTTCATAGTAGACGTCGTAGCCGGCCAGCTGGATGGTGCGAACGCCCAGATCGTCGGCCAGCTCGATGGCCTGCTCCATGATCTCCAGGCTCCGGGCAACGGTGGCGGGGTCGTTGCTGCCCAGGGGGTACTTGCGGTGGCCGCTCAGGCAGATGCTGCGGATGGGCAGCGCCGCGTCGTACATGGCCTTGACCAGCGCCAGGCGCTCGGACTTCGTCCAGGTGAGGCGCTGGAGCTTTTGGTCTGACTCGTCGATGCTCAGCTCCACATAGTCGTAGCCAAGCTTCTTGGCCGCCGCCAGCTTTTCCGGCAGGGTAAACTGGTTGGGCATGGCCTTTTCATAAAGTCCCAGAAGATATTGCGCCATGGTCTCTCCTCCTAGCTTATTTCTGGCCGTAGTAGGCGCCTGCGCCGTGCTTGCGGTAGTAGTGCTTGTCGAGAAGGCGCTGGGGCGCGGGCTCTAAGTGGGGGTTGATGAGCTCGCAGCGGGCGGCCATCTTGGCTACCTCCTCCAAGACCACGGCGTTGTGCACGGCCTCGGCGGGATCCTTGCCCCAGGCGAAGGGGCCGTGGTTCTTGCACAGCACGCAGGGCACGGCCTCGTAGTCCCGATCCTGGAAGTAGGAGATAATCACCGTGCCGGTGTTCTTCTCATAGCCCTCGTCGATCTCCTCCTGGGTGAGGTTGCGCACGCAGGGGATCTCGCCGTACATGTAGTCGGCGTGGGTGGTGCCGTAGCAGGGGATGCTCCGGCCGGCCTGAGCCCAGGAGGTAGCCCAGGAGGAGTGGGTGTGGACGATGCCGCCCACCTTGGGGAAGGCCTTGTAGAGCTCCACATGGGTGGGGGTGTCGGAGGAGGGACGGTACTTGCCCTCCACCACCTTGCCGTCGAGATCCACCACCACCATGTCCTCGGCGGACATGGTTTCGTAGGCGACGCCGCTGGGCTTGATGACCACCAGGCCGGATTCCCGGTCGATGCCGCTGACGTTGCCCCAGGTGAAGGTCACCAGGCCGTACTTGGGAAGCTGCATGTTGGCTTCAAATACCTTTTGCTTGAGTTCTTCCAGCATCTTCGCGCTTCCTTTCTTTAGTGGTTGACCATGACGTCGAGGATCACGTCGTCGGTGACCTGCATGCCCTCCCGGGCGACGGTGGAGATGGCGGCCACGGTCTCGGCCAGGGTGTCCTTCACCAGACCCTCGCCGCTTCCGAAGGTTCTCTGCTTCTCGGTGAGGTGGATGGCCAGGAGGGCAGCGTCCACAGCGGAGGCAATCTTGGCCGCGCAGGAGGACTTGGCGCCGTCGCAGAGCACGCCGCCCACATTGCCGATGGTGCACAGCACCACATTGCCGATCTCAGAAACAGAGCCGCCCTTGAGGTACATCATGCCCGCACCGGCGGCAGCGCCGGCGCTGATGGCGCCGCAGTAGGCGGAGAGGCGGCCGATGTCGCGCTTTTCATAGGCGGCGGTGAGGTTGCTCACGCACAGGGCGCGCAGCAGCTGCTCCTCGCTGGCGCCCATCTCCTTGGCCAGCGCCACCACAGGCAGCGACACGGTCATGCCCTGGTTGCCGCTGCCGGAGTTGATGACCACGGGCAGCTCGCAGCCGCCCATGCGGGCGTCGGAGCCGGCGGCGGGGAGGGCGCGCGCCATGACCTCGAAGCTCGTGCCGTAGTTCTCCACCAGGGTCATGCCCACGTTGGCGCCGTAGGTCTCGGTGAGGCCGACTTCGGCGATCTTGGAGTTATATTCCACCTGGCGCTTGAGCAGATCCGATACGTCCTCGAGCTTGACCTCGTTGGCGAAGGTCACGATGTCGTCGAGATTGAGGAGCTGGTAGATGTTCTCATCGTCGTCGTCTTCCTCGTCGCCGGCCTTCTCCTGCATCAGCACCTGGCCGTTCTTCTCAATGCGGATGATGTTGGTGTGGGTGTGCATGATTTCAACCAATGCGCTGTCGGTGCCGGCGGTCATCTCCACGATGATGTGGAGCTTGGCCTTACTCTCAGAGAGCTTCACATGGCAGATCTTCTTCTCCAGGAGCTCGCGCACCTTGGCGCGGTCTTCGTCGGTGACGGAGGTGAGCACCTCCAGCTCCCGGGCGGGATCGCCGCCCACGGCGCCGATGAGGGTGGCAGCTTCAATGCCCCTGAGGCCGCCGGTGGCGGGCACCACCACGCCCTTGACGTTCTTGACGATGTTGCCGCTGCAGGTGGACACCACCTGCTCGGGGAACTTGCCCAGGACTTCCCGCGCCTTAGCGGCGGCGTAGGCGATGGCGATGGGCTCGGTACAGCCCAGGGCGGGGATGAGCTCCTTGTTCAGGATCTTGATATAGCTGTCATAAACCTTCTGATTCATGGGTTTTATCTCCTTTTTTCTCTAGCAATCACTGAAATACGTCCCAGACATTGGCCAGGGCGTCGATGGTGGCGCGGTAGCGGGCATACTTTTCCTCGTAGATTTCCTTCATCTCCGGCCGGGGATAGACGGTCTCGCGGACGGCCACCGCCTTGGAGGAGGCAGCCTCGTAGCTTTCAAACACGCCCGTACCCACGCCCGCGGCGATGGCGGCGCCCAGGATGCCCTGCTCCTCGCAGGCCACGGTCTCAATGGGGATCTGGAGGGCGTCGGCAAAGATCTGCACCCACACCTTGGAATTGGCCGCGCCGCCGGCCAGACGGATGGCCTTGGGGGCGGGACGGTTCTTTAGAAGGCGCTTGACGTGGGTCATGTGGGAGAAGACGATGCCCTCATAGACGGCGCGGAGCATATGCGCCTTGGTGTTGAAGTCGGTGAGGCCGATGAAGGTGCCTCTGGCCTGGGCGCTCTCGTTGGAGCCGTTGAGGAAGGGCAGGAAGATGACCTTGAGGGAGGCCGGGTCGGTCTCCTCCACCCAGCGGTTGGTGAGGTCGTAGATGCTGCCGCCCTTGGCCTTGCATGCATCGCGCTCGTAGGAGAGGAGATTGTTGATGAACCACTCCATGTTGCCCGCGGAGGTGGGGCTGCTCTCCTCGATGAGGAAGTAGCCGGGGATGCAGTACATGGAGTTGAGGGACACGGTGCCGTTGGTGATGGGGGCGCGGGTGATGAACTCGTTGATGCTCCAGGTGCCGGCGATCATGCACAGCGCCTCGGGGTTGTCAACGCCCACCGCCAGGCCGCAGGCGTCCACGTCGAACATGCCGGCGGCGCAGGGGGTGCCCACGGCCAGGCCGGTCTGGGCGGCCGCCGCCTCGGTGACGCCGCCGCAGATCTGGGCGGAGTAGCAAAGGGGCGGGAGCTTGTCGTAGACCTCCTGAAGGCCATAGAGCGCCATGAGCTCCTTGTCGTACTGGAACGTGGTCATATTCACCAGGTTGCCGCCGGAGAGGGCGGTATACTCACCGCCCGCCACGCCGGTGAGGCAGAAACGGATATAGTCGTTGATGGAGAAGACCCAGCGGGTGCGCTGGAGGGCTTCGGAATCGTGATCCCGGATCCAGGCCAGCAGCGCCACGGGCTGGCAGGCCAGGATGTCCTGGAAGGTCTTCGCAAAGACCTTCTCCTTGGTGCCGTCCTGGCTCCACTGCTTCACGTACTCCCACGCCCGGGTGTCGGTGGAGAGGATGCCCCGGTAGGAGGGACGCCCCTGGGCGTCCACCATATAGAGTCCCTTGCCGTGGCCGGAGAAGGACACGCCGCGGATCTCCTTGGGGTCGATGCCGGCCTTCGCGATGGCGCCGCGGATGACCTTGGCGTTCTGGCTCCAGAGCTCGTCCATGTCGCGCTCGGTGAAGCCTGCCTGGGGAGTGAGGTTGTGCACCGGCTCCTTGGCCACGGCCAGAATGTTGCCGTTTTCGTCCACGATGCCGGCCTTGACGAAGGTGCCGCCGTTGTCAATGCCCATGAGATAAGCCATATGCTTGCTCCTTTCGAATTACTTGCCACCGCTGGCGGAATTGCCCAGCTGGACGCGCCCCTCGTCGGTGAGGGTGGCGCGGTAGAGCTCGTACCACTCCGCCCGGGAGAGGGTCACATCGCTGGCCGTACAGATGTCGGCCAGCCGCTCGGGGCTGGTGGTGCCCACCATGGGCTGGATCTTGGCCGGGTGGCGGAGAATCCAGGCGACGGCCAGGGCGGAGACGGAAACGCCCTTCTCCGCGGCCATGCCCTTGGCCACGGCGTTGAGGGTGGGATAGCTGTCGTCCTCCATGAACACGCCGCCGTAGAAGCGCACCTGGAAGGGCGACCAGGCCTGGAGGGTCATGCCCTGCATGCGCATGTAGGTGAGGATGGAGCCGGTGTGCTGGAGGTTGTCGGCGTCGTTGAGCTTGATGGAGTTGGTCTCGTCGATGACCTCGGTGTGCGCCACGCTCAGCTGCATCTGGTTGACAATGAGCTTTTGGGGCAGGCACGACTGGAGGTACATTAAGTCCATGGTCTTGAAGTTGCTCACGCCGAAGTGGCGCACCTTGCCCTGCGCCTGGAGGGTGGTGAAGGCCTCGGCCACCTCGTCGGGCTCGATGAGGGTGTCGGGATGGTGGAGGATGTAGGTATCCAGGTAGTCGGTGCCAAGGCGCTTTAGGCTCTGGTCCACCGACTCCAAGATGTGCTGCCGGGAGGTATCCAAGTAGAGGGTCTTCTCGCTGTCGCGGATGAGGGTGCACTTACTCTGCAAATAGATCTTCTCCCGCAGGCCGGGATGCGCCTGGAGCACCTGGCCGAAGCACGCCTCCGAGGCGCCGAAGCCGTAGACGTCGGCGTGGTCAAAGTAGTTTAGGCCGTGCTCCACGGCGGTCATCACCAGGGTGTCGGCGTTTTCCTGGCTCTTGCGGCACATGCGCATGCAGCCCAGGGCAATTTCCGAGGCCTCCATGCCGCTGCCGCCCAGATGAATGGTCTTCATGGTCTGTCCCCCCAATATGAAATCGTTTTCTTATTCTGTGCCGGAAAAGCCCCCCAGGAGGGGGGCAAGAGATGGCAAATGCCGCACCGGCAGCCAATCGTCCGGAGCGATTCTCTGTCGGCGCGGCAATTGGATGAGAATTGCGCGATGAAATTTGTCGTAAAGCCGCTTCGCGGCACGGGCGGCCATACATGCCGCCCCTACGAAAAACCTGGAAGCGTGCCTGTAGGGGCGGCCTAAATGGCCGCCCGCAAAGGCTCCCCTGTGAAGGGGAGCTGGCAGCCGAAGGCTGACTGATTGAAGAATTCTTGAACTGCCGGCCTTGGCCGGGAGTTCTAGGGCAAAGCCCCGTAGAATTCTCCATCCAGCTTTGCTGGAGGGGTTGTAAGCCGGCAGTGACCGCCAGTTCTGATCCCCTCCGGCACTTCGTGCCACCTCCCCTTGGGCACCAAGGGGAGGCCTATCTTACACAATGGTCTTTTCCTTGAGCTTCTCGATCTTGAAGTCGCAGTAGTCGCAGCCCTTCTGCGCGCTGGTGCAAAGCCAGGTGCCCTGCAGATCCAGAGCGTTGGCATGGCCGTAGTCACCGTAGCTGGCGATGTCGCAGAGGTACTCCACCTCTTCGGGGCTCAGGCCCATCTTCTCCCAGCCCTGCACCAGGGCGCACTTGCCCTCCATGCGGACGGTGGTGTACTCGTCGGTCTTCTCGATGACCTTGTTGCCCACGGCCAGGGTGTTGGCAACGCTGTTGCAGGAGACCAGGAAGTCGGCCAGACCCTGAGGATCGCCCTCATGACCCTTGCCGGCGCCCATACCCAGCGCCTTGTACTCGCCGTAGGCGTACAGAGCCTTCTTGGCATACTTGTCGAAGAGGTCGCGGGGCATGACCTTGTAGAAGAAGCCCAGGTATCTGGCGCGGTCTTCCATGGCGGCCTCGATCAGGGGACGGACTTCCTCATAGGTGTAGGTGTCCTTCTTGTTGTACTGAGCTCTTTCTTCCTTCTTTTCGACCTTAAGCATGATATGTTCCTCCTAAAAATATAATTATTGTTTCAGTCCGGCGGATTACGCCTGGAGAAAATCGTAGTCGGCGGGGGAGAATTCGGTTTGCAGCGCCTTCTCCAGCTCTGCGAGCTGCGCTAGGTTGCTGGCGCTGGCCAGGGGCAGCATGGGCACATCCTGTACCTGGAAGAAGCCCAGGAGCGCCTGGGTGATGGTGAGGCCGCGGCGGGCACAAAGCTCGCCCAGCCCCTTGGCGATTTCCAGGTTTTCCGGGGTGTTGTAGCAGCTTCCCGCCACGGCGTCCAAGCCTTTTTTCTGGAGCTTGTGGAAAAAGCCGCTGCATACGCCCATGTAGGGCATGAGGAGATTGTCGGTATGCTTGTGATATTCGAGCATTTCCCCGTCGCAGACCACCATGGTGGGGTCGGGGTAGGGGAGCATATGGGCTACGCCCATGTTGTAGAGATCCTGGTTGGCCACGAAGCCGCGGTAGCCGTGGGCGCGGCAGTATTGATCGGCGGCCTGCATGCGCTCTGTTGTCCAGTTGGAGCAGGCGTAGTAGCGGATCTTTCCGGCGCGGCGGAAGGACTCCATGACCTCGATGAGCTCGTCCACGGTCTGATTCTGGTCATCCCGGTGGTAGAAGTAGATGTCCACGCAGTCAACGCCCAGCTGCTTGAGGCTGCCGTCGAGATCGCCCTCCATGTCGGCCTTGGACATGCGGCTCACGTCCATGGTGTCGTTTCTGGGGTGGCCGCCCTTGGTCATGAGCACGAAGTCGTCGTGCTTGCCGCCGCGGCTTTTGATCCACTCGCCCACCACCCGCTCTGCCCGGGCGGTTTCGCCGGGGATCCAGTCGGAGTAGACGTGGGCGGTGTCGATGAGGCTGCCGCCGGCGCCCAGGAAGCTATCGAAGATGCGATAGGCGTCGGCGTGATCCCAGGCGATGCCGGCATTCACCGTGCCAAGACCAATGGCGCTGAGGGTGAGATCCGTGTTGGGGATTGAAATGTTCTTCATACTGTGCCTCTTGGCGGATTAATACCGCTTGATCCAGTCGTCCTGCTCGCAGCCGCACATGTCGCAGTACTTCGCCCAAACCAGGCCAAAGGGCAGACCCTTGATCTCCTCCAGGAGTGCCAGGCGCTTGGTGAAGTTGCCCGCGTGCTCGGCTTCCATGAGCTCCTTGGTGGGCTCGAGGAGCGCCAGGAGGATGGCCTTCTTGGCGCTGCGGCCGCCGATGGCGGTGGCGGCGATGCGGTTGATGCTGCCGTCGAAGAAGTCCAGGCCGATGTGCACCTTGTCAAAGGCGTCGCAGCGCTTGATCTCTTCCATGATGGCCTTGGTCTCGTCGTCGAGGATGGTGACATGGTCGCTGTCCCAGCGCACGGGGCGGGAGACGTGGAGCATGATCTCCTGGCCGAAGGCGAGGTAGGAGCTCAGCTTGGAGGAGATGACCTCGGTGGGATGGAAGTGGCCGGCGTCCATGCAGATGATGCAGTTGCCCTTGTGGGCGACGTAGTTGGTATAGAACTCGTGGGAGCCGGTGACGTAGGATTCGCTGCCCAGGCCGAAGAGCTTGCTCTCCACGGAGTCCACATTGTACTTGGGATCGATCTTCTCTTCAAAGATCTCGTCCAGGGACTTCTCCAGGAGCTTGCGGGGACCGAGCTTGTCCACGGTGATGTCCTTGTAGCCGTCGGGGATCCAGTGGTTGGTGTAGCAGGTCTGACCCAGCTCACGGCCGAAGTACTCGCCGATCTTGCGGCAGCGCTTGCCGTGCTCCACCCAGAACTTGCGGATCTCCTCGTTGTTGCTCGAGAGGGTGAAGCCGTCCTCGCTCTTGGGATGGGAGAAATAGGTGGGGTTGAAGTCGAGACCCACGTTCATCTTCTTGGCGAATTCCACCCAGTGGGTGAAGTGCTTGGGCTCGATCTGGTCGCGGTCGACGGTCATGCCGGCGTTGTGGTAGATGGCGTGGGTGGCGACCTTCTTCTTGCCGGGGATCAGCTTGAGGGCTTCCTCCAGCTGCTCGAAGTATTCGGGGATGGACTTGGGCTTGCCGCCGGCGTTGCCGGTGGCGGCGATGCCGCCGGTGAGCTTGCCCTCGAAGTTTTCAAGGCCGGTGAGATCGTCGATCTGCCAGCAGTGGACGGACAGCGGGATCTCCGCGAGCTTTTTGAGGGCGGCGTCGGTGTCGATGCCATATTTGGCATAGAGCTCCTTGGCTACCTGATAATTCGATTCAACAGACATGTTGTACCTCCAAATCTTACTGCACCATGGTGGTGGAGATGGCTAATTCCGCCTGGGTGGTGTCCACCCGGGTGTACTGCACCTTCAAGGCCGTCTCGCTCTCGATGACGATGGCGTAGGGCGTATCCTGGGGGATGCCCACCCCGTCGTCGCGCTTCAGGCGATCCAGGCGCAGGTGCACAGTGCGCTCGGCGGGAACGACTGCGTGGAAGCCGGTCATCTTGTCCCGGTCTTCAAAGTAGAGGGTCAAAGACACCTGGGCGTCCTCGGCGGTCTCGTTGAGGAAGCACACAGCCTCGTGGCTCACATAGGTCTTGCCCGAGGAAACGCCGGGGAAGAAGGCGTCGGGAATGTACCACTTGTTCATTTCAAACGCTCCAATCGTTTCAAAGTTGCCTCGATGCCGCCAAAGGCGTCGAGATAGATGGGATAAAGCGCCTCATACTGCGCCGCCCGGGCGGGATCAGGCTCAAACACCTGCTCAATGGCGCGGAAGCGGTCGGCCTGGGCAAAGTCGGGGTAGACGCCGGTGGCCTGCCCGGCCAAAATGGCGGCGCCGATGGAATCGGGGGTGTCGTGGAGGACGGTATTTTGTACCGGCACGCCCAGCACGTCCGAGAGGATCTGGAGCCACAGCCCTTCATGGGAGGCGATGCCGGTGACGGTGACCACCTTGGGCTTTTTCCCGCCGGTGAAGCCTTCCGTGAAGCGCCGAAGCTCAAAGCACACGCCCTCGAGGGCAGCGCGGAGCATGTCCTCCCGGGTGTGCTGCCAGGTGAGCCCCAGGTAGGCGCCCTTTGCCCAGGCTTCGGGGTGGGCGGGGTCGGCCTCGAGAATATAAGGAAGGAACAGAAGGCCGTGGGCGCCCGGGGGCGAGAGCCGCACCTGTTCTTCCATGCCCTCGTAGGGGTAGATGTTCTGATACGGTCTCACAGCCCGATCCCCGTCGGGATTGTAGCGGAAGACCTCATTCTTGAGCCACTTGAACACCACGCCGGCAGTCTGGTAGTTGACAAATCCCAGGAACTTGCCGGGGATGGCGTGGGGGTTGAGGGAGGCGCCGGTGGAAAAATCGGGCTTGTCCATGCACGAGGCAACCCAGGAAGAGGATCCCAGGCTCATATAGACGTCGCCGTCTTCGATGCACCCGGCGCCCACGGCGGAGCAGAGGATATCTCCCGCCCCCATGACCACCGGCACCCCGGCAGGCAGGCCGAAGGAGGAGGCCGCCTGGTCGGTGACATGGCCGATGATCTGGTTGGAGTGGGCAATGGCGGGAAGCTTGTCCCGGTCGATCCCCAGGCAGGAGAGGATCTCCTGAGACCAATCCATGGTGGTGATGTCCAGCGCGCCGGTGCTCGATGCGTCGGTAAAGTCGGTGTAGACCGCGCCGGTGAGCACGTAGGCGAGATAATCCTTGCACTGGATCATCTTGTATGTCTTTTCATAGACCTCCGGCCAGCGCTCCTTGATCCAATAGAGCTTTCGGATGCTGGAGTTGGGGGTGTTTTTAAGGCCGGTGAGGCGGTAGACCTGATCCTGGCTCAGGCGCTGGGAGATGGGATCGCCCACCTCTTCGCTTCTGCTGTCCGACCAGGTGAAGGCCTCGTGGAGGGGGTTTCCGTCCCGGTCGATGCACAGGCACACCTGGCTCATGGCCGTAAAGGCGATGGCGCCCAGGTTTTGAAGGGACGTCTGCCCGGCCACCTCCCGGGTGGTCTCCTCAAGCCCGGAGAGCCAGGATTCCACCGGCTCCTGGGCGGTATTCCCGGAAAAATGTATAAGCAGCGGGCGGTAGGCGTGGGCTAAGAGCTTGCCATCCTGGGAAAAGGCGCTGGTTTTGATCCCGGAGGAGATGATATCGTAGGTTAAGAAGCAGGCGCCCATCATTGTGCGGAACCGAGGTACGCCTTTCTCACATCGTCGTTGGCCTGGAGCGCCTTGGCGTCGTCGACCATGGTGACGCGGCCGGTCTCGAGCACGTAGCCGCGGTCGGCAATCTGAAGCGCCATGTTGGCGTTCTGCTCAATGAGGAGCACGGTGGTGCCGCGCTGGTTGATCTTGAGGATCAGGCGGAAGATCATTTCCACCAGGTTGGGGGCAAGACCCATGGAAGGCTCGTCGAGAAGGAGGAGCTTGGGCTTGCTCATCATGGCGCGGCCCACAGCCAGCATCTGCTGCTCGCCGCCGGAGAGGGTACCGGCGGACTGCTTTCTCCGCTCGGCCAGGCGCGGGAAGAGCTCATAGACCTCTTCAAAGGACGCGGCGATTTCCTTGGGATCCTTACGGGTGTAGGCGCCGATCTTCAGGTTTTCCTCCACGCTCAGGCCGCCGAACACTTCACGGCCTTCCGGGGAGACGCCGATGCCAAGCTTGGTGATATCCGAGGGCTTCATCTTGGTGATGTCCTTGCCCATGAAGATGATATGGCCTTCGCTGGCGGGCACGATACCGGCGATGGAGCCCAGGGTGGTGCTTTTCCCGGCGCCGTTGGAGCCGATGAGGGTCACCAGCTCGCCTTCGTAGACGTCCAGGTCGATGCCCTTGAGGGCATGGATGCTGCCGTAATAGGTATGAAGTCCTCTGACCTCAAGAATTTTCTGTTTCGTTGTCATCCTTTTTCACATCCCCACTTCCGAGATAGGCCGTAATGACCCGCTTGTTGACTGCGATCTCCTTGGGCAGACCCTCGGCGATCTTTCTGCCGTGGTCGATGACGTAGATCCGGTCGGAGATATCCATGACGACGCTCATATCGTGCTCGATGAGGAGGATCGTCTGCCCCTTGTCCCGCAGCTTGCGGATGAATTCCTTGAGCTCCTCGGACTCCTGGGGGTTCATGCCGGCGGCGGGCTCGTCGAGGATGATGAGCCGTGCCTTGGTGGCGATGGCGCGGGCGATTTCCAGCTTGCGCTGCATGCCGTAGGGGAGGTTCTTGGCGTAGTTGTCGATCTGATCGCCGAGGTCGAGGCTCACCAGCAGGTCGATGGCGCGCTGGTGGGCGGCCTTCTCCTCCGCACGGTATTTCTTGGTTTTGAAGAGAAGATCCAGGAAGTTATAGCCGATGTTGATGTGCTCGCCGACCAGCACGTTCTCAATCACGCGCATGGTGGGGAACAGACGGATATTCTGGAACGTTCTCGCGATGCCGGCCTTGACGATGTCACGGGGCTGCTTGTTCTGGATCTCCTTGCCGTCGAAGAGGATCTTGCCGCCGTTGACATGGTACACGCCGGTGAGCATATTGAAGATGGTGGTCTTGCCGGCGCCGTTGGGGCCGATGATGCTGACGATCTCGCCCTCGTTGACGTTAAATTCCACGTTTTCCACGGCCACCAGGCCGCCGAAGGTCTTGGTAATGCCTTTTACTTCCAACAGTGCCATCACTTCACCTGCTTTCCTAAACTGGCTTGGTCTTGCTCGCCGGGTCTCAGCACACCCTTGGGCAGCTTATAGGGCTTCTTGCTCAGGCCGCCCAGGAGACCCTGGGAACGGAAGCGCATCATGAAGATGAGCAGCAGGCCGTAGACCACGAAGCGGTAGTCGGCCAGGGAACGGAGCACCTCGGGGAAGGCGATGAGCAGGGTAGAGCCGATGATCATGCCGGGGATGGAGCCCAGGCCGCCGAAGATGACGATGCAGAGGATGGTCATGGAGACGTCGAAGTTGAAGGTGTTGGCGTCGATGTAGCGGTTCATGGAGGCGTAGAACGCACCGGCCAGGCCGGCCATGGCGCCGGAGAGGACAATGGTCTTGACCTTGTAGGCGGCGGTGTGGACGCCCATGAGCTTGGCGGCCAGCTCGTCCTCCTTGATGGCGCGGACGGCGCGGCCGAACTTGGAGTTGACCACGCACATGCTCACCAGCACGGAGATGGTCACCAGTACGATCACCAGCCAGTAGAAGCCGCCGTTGGCAGTGGTGAGCTCGATGCCGAAGATCTCAGGCCGGGGAATGTTGCGCACGCCCAGAGGGCCGTTGGTCACGTCGTTCCAGTTGAGGATGACCATCTCCACCACCTCGGCGAAGGCCAGGGTGATAACGGCCAGGTACGAGCCGGACAGACGCATGGTGGAAAGACCCAGGATGAGGCCGCCCAGCGCGCCGCCCAGGATGCCGAAGAAGATGGTGACCCAGAAGGGAAGCCCCAGGTTGGAGCCCAGGAGGGCGGAGAAGTAACCGCCCAGGCAGTAGAGGGCTGCGTGACCCATGGAGGTCTGACCCATGTAACCGGCGATGAGGTTCAAGCTCAGCGTCAGGATGGAGTAGACGCCGATGAGGCACAGAACGCGGATGAAGTACTGGCTCGGCCCTAAAAAGGGAATGGCGATCAGGATCACATAGAGGAGCGGGATCGCGATTTTTTTATGTTTCAAAATGGTGTCCGTAAGCTTTTCATAGCCATCAGACAATTTTTTCGTGGCATTCTTCCAGGAAGCAGCCGTATTTCCCATCGCTTCTCCCCTCCTTATACCTTATCAATGTTGTCCTTGCCAAACAGACCGGAAGGCCGGATCAGCAGCACCAGGAAGAGCACGATGTAAGCCGTGGCGCTGCGGAAGCTGCCGCCCAGGAAGGCAACGGCCAGAGCCTCGGCCACGCCGACGATCACGCCGCCGACCACGGAGCCGTACAGGACGCCGATGCCGCCCAGCACTGCCGCGGAGAAGCCCTTCAGGCCGGCCTCGGTGCCCATGGTGCTGTAGACCATCTGGTAGTAACCGGAGACCAGCACGCCGGCCACTGCCGCGCACATGCCGCTGAGGAAGAACGTAAAGGTGACGACTTTGCGGACGTCAATGCCCATGAGGTTGGCCGCCTTGGCGTTCTCGCGGGAGGCGCGCATGGCCAGGCCGATCTTGGTGTAGTTGACGATGACCGTGAGCACAGCCAGGAACACCAGGGCAATGAGGAACATGGAAATCTGGGCGCTGGTCAGGGTCACGCCCAAAATGGTGACGTTGCCGAAGTCAAAGAGCTTCGGGAACGATTTTTTCGTAGAGTCAAAGACGATCATCAGCATATTCTGAATGATGTAGGAAACGCCGATGACGGAGATCAAACAAGTGATGTTTGGCGCGTTTTTCGCACGCAGGGGTGCCAGGATCACGCTGTCCATGAGCATCTCCAGGATGCCGGTGGTGATGATTGCGAAAATGAATGCGACCGGAAGCCCCCAGTTCACTGACACGGCGAAGAGTGCCATGTGCGCGCCGAAGGCATAAATGGAGCCGTGGGCCATGTTCAGAAGGCGCAGAATACCGAAAACCAGCGAGTAGCCAACGGCGATCAGCGCGTAAACCATGCCCAGCATGATTCCATTTAAGATTTGTTCTAATACCATACTGTCACCTCAGCCCCGTCGGCCGCCGGTGGGGCAACCCCGCCCGACGGCCGACTGATTGTTAAATGTTAGCGCGGATGATTGGAATTACTCGATGCCCTTGCTGGCTTCCCAGTCGGCCTGGTTCATGAGCACGCCGGGAACCTCGTGGTACTCGCCGTCCTTGATCTCGAGGAGCACCTGCTCCTTGGGGCAGTTGCCTTCCTCGTCGAAGACGATCTTGCCGGTGACACCCTGGAAGTCGGTGTCGGCCAGGTTCTTGACGATGTCGGCACGGTCGGCGGAATTGCCCTTCTCGATGGCGTAGAGGATGGCATAGGTGGCGTCATAGATCTGCGCGGCGAAGGTGCTGGGCTCGGAGCCATAGGCCTCGGTGTATTTCTCGGTGAAGCTCTTCACGGCCTCGTTGTCGCTGCCGTAGAAGAAGCTGGTGCCCAGAACGACGCCCTCGGCGTCATCACCGGCCAGCTCCAGGAACTCCTTGCTGAAGCAAGCGGCGGACATGACGAACTTCACGTTGGGATCCTTGGCGCGATACTGCTGGATGAAGGGGGCGGTGGCGGAGTAAGCGCCGGAGGAGTAGACGGCCTCAACGCCCTGCTCCTGGAACCAAGCGACGGTGGCGGTGAAGTCCACGGTGCCGTCTTCATAGAGCTGGGGCTCCACGAGCTCGAGGGTGTACTTGTCGCCGTAGCGCTCCATCATGTCTTCCACAGCGCTGGTGACGGACACGCCGGCGTCAGTGTTGGGGTTGAGGATGCCGAACTTCTTCACGCCCAGCCACTCCATGATCTGGAGCATGGTGTTGGCGTCGGTGGTGTAGATGGCGTTGTTACGGAAGATGCAGTCGCCGATCTTGGCATAGTCCATATGCGCGGCGGAGCCGTTGACCAGGGCAATGCCGGCCTCCTGGTAGACCTCAGCAGCGGTCATGGCAACACCGCTGGAGAAGTGACCCATGACGGCGCAGATGCTGGGGTCGCCGACGATCTTCTCAGCCACGGAAGCGGCCTGCTCGGAAGAGTTGGCATCGTCGTAGTCGACCAGCTTGATCTGCTTGCCGATGACGCCGCCCTTCTCGTTCCACTCGTCCACGGCGATCTGCGCCGCAGTCTTCATGGACTTGCCGTACTCGGCGTTATCACCGGTCTGGGGGCCGACGATAGCGAGGGTGACTTCAGAAGCATCGTTGGTAGAAGCGGCTTCCTTGTTGGAGCAGCCGGCCAGAAGCGAAACCGCCATGACCAGAACCAGTCCCAGTGCAATCAATTTCCTTTTCATAATGATCCTCCCATTTGCGAATTTATAAGATTTGGAATATCGACAATCTCCACTTGTTTTTACGAAATTCCGTATCTTTATTTCAAATTATAATCATCTCTGAAAACGTTGTCAAGGGCGATTTGAATTTTGGTGTATTATATCCAATTCGGCGTTCAAAATTTATTCACATTGGCCAAATTTTTGAAATCGTTTTCTAATTTAGTAAGGCCGCAGCTGGCCGACGACGGGCAGGGATTTTTTGAAAAAAAGTCAAAAAACAAAATTTCCAGTCGATATAACCATAAAAATCGCGGAATTTTTCCAGAAGTACGACATAATTCATGAGATGTCATTCAAAAACCCGGCAGGATTTTCATGCCAAGGAAATCATTCCCATCCTCTGCTGAAAAAATTGAAAGCGTTTTCCAGTTTTGGTATTGTATATTTATCCATTTCAAGCCATACGCATTGTATGGAAAGCACCTGTAGGGGTCGATGTCCTCATCGACCCGTCCGCAAAGCGGCCGAAAGGCCGACGGGCGGATGTGGGCATCCGCCCCTACGGGAAAAACCCCCGGGCGTGGTCGTAGGGGCGGCCTTCATGGCCGCCCGTGGGGCAGTTGCGATTTCTGCAAGTCTTCCGCCCAACGCAACTGCGGCTCGGGCGGGGATAAACCCCGCCCCTACAAAAATCCGGAAGCGTGGCCGCCCGGCAGCTGCGGCAGGTTCATCGAAAAATCACCGATACAAAAAACGCCCGGCGGCATGAAGCCGCCGGGCGCGGGGGATTTACCCTTACGCATCCAGGTAGGAGTCGGAATAGAGCTCGTTGTTCTTGAAGATGTCGCAGGACTTGATGGTCTCCATGAGCCGCTTGTCGCAGGGGTTCACGATGGCGGAGGTCAGACCCTGCATCATGCACATGGCCACCAAGGCGCTGTCCATGATGGGACGGACGTTCTTGGGCGCGCCGTTGGAGTTGTTGGACAAACCGCCGGTGGACTTGAGTCCCTCGTCGGAGAAGAGCTTGATGGCGTTGAGCACGTCCATCTGCTTGTCCTGCATGCCCTTGACCACCAGGAACAGCGGGTCGAACCACAGATCGTCGGCCTCCATGCCCAGCGCCATGCCGCGGTCGAGCATGTGGTGGCAGTGCATCATGCGCTCGTCGTTGTCCTTGGCGATGCCGTCGGCAGAGCAGAGGGCGATGACGATGGCGTCGTTGGCGGCGGCCAGGTCGATGTTGCTGATACGGCTGCCGGCGTCGGCGGAGTTCACGATGGGCTTGCCGTTGGTGCGGTTATACACGGCAATACCGGCCTCGATGGCCTTCTTGTTGGCGGTATCCAGCGCCAGAGGCACGTTGTTGAAGTTCTCCTGGAGGAGCTTCACCGCCCAGGTCATGAGCTCAGGGCCGTTGGACTCGGCAGGGCCGATGTTCACGTCCAGATAGGTGGCGCCGGCGGCGATCTGCTCGGCGGCACGCTTCAGGATCGGCTCGGGGTTCATGGTGTTCATGGCCTCGCGGATGACGGGGCTGATGCAGTGGATGCGCTCGCCGATGGTGACGAACTTCTTGCTCTCCACGTTGCGGGTCTTGTAGGTGACGCCCATGTCCACCACTTCGATCTTGGGGATGGAAGCGGCGATCTTGGCGAAGTCCAGAGGTGCGTCGGCGTTGACCTCTTCCTTCTTGGGGGCGGTGGTGGTCTTGGTGGCAGCCACGGCGGCGGCAGCCTTCTCGTGCTCGCCGTCCTTGAGGAACTTCACGATCTCGACGGCCTCGCGGGTACCGACGACCACGTTCCACTCAGGCAGCTTGTCCTGGATCTCGCCCTTCATCACGGCGACCTTGCCGGGGATGACCAGGGTGCGGGAGTTGATCTTACCCGCCAGGTCAAACTCGTCGAAGAACTTCTTCACAGAGCTGCTGGAGAACTTGCCGGCAGCCCAGGCAGTCAGAACGGACATACCGGAGGCGTCGGTGATGAGCAGGTTGACCGGCACCTTGGAGCGCTCGATTTCGCCGGACACCAGGAAGTACGTGAGGGCGAAGTCCACAGTCAGCATGCAGGGGCTGTCGGCGGTGGCGCCGTTCATGGGGTAGATGCCGGGGGCGACCTTCATGGGCTTCTGGGGATCGGTGAAGATGTTCTGCCGCAGACCATGGAGGGGCAGGGACTCGGCGTAGGAGACCTTGTCCATGACGATGATGGAGCCGTACTTCACGGTGAAGAGGGCGGCGTAGGCGGTCTGCAGGTGGATATCGCCGGAGGCGATCTTGGAGAGGTTCACGATGGAGGGGTAGCCGAAGGTACGGTCGCCGTCCTTGATGGCGGCGCGGCGCACCATGACGGCATTGCCGTAGGTCTCCTTGGCGTCCTTGCCGGTGACGTCCAGCACCAAATTCTTATTGCCGGCCTTCTCCAGGGCGGCGACAGTGTCGTGAAGCTCAGAGAGATCGGCGCCGCGGACGCCCAGGGTCACGCCGGCGGCGGTGGCCACGGCGTTCATGGCCTCGTAGTTAGAAGCATTGGCGCCGTTGAGCACGGGCTTGGAGTCCTTGATGGCCTCCACGGCGGGCTTCACGGTGTCCACATTCTCGCAGTCGATGATGACCACGCGGCCGGTGGCGGCAGCCTTCTCGCAGAGGGCTTTCAGGCGGTCGGCGTCGCCCTTCTCGTCGTGGACGAGGACGACCTCGACGTACTCCCGCTCACCGATGCGCTCGTAGTCCACCTTGGCCATGTCGGCGAGCTTTTCGTCGACGGTGGCGTCGTCCATGCAGGTGCACAGGGACACGGCGTAGAGGTTGCGGTTGACCAGGGTCTTCTCATGGCGGAAGAGGACGGTCTCGCCGCCGAGCTTGTGGGCGTTGTCGCCGGCGCCCACGGTGATGGTCTTCATCGGAGGCGCAGTGGCCTCGCTGAGGAGCGCCTTGGCCTCGTCGGACATATGGGGGCACTTGTCAATGGAGACGGCGCCCTGGGCAACCTTCATGCAGAAGGCCATACAGGTGGGGCTGCCGCACTCCTTACAGTTGGTTTTCGGAGAAAGTTTGAAAATGTCAAGACCTTTGACTGCCATAGTATGTATTCCCTCCCTAACTTAAATCAGCGCGTCGATCATCTTGGACACGGCGGCCACGGCGGCGGGGTGCCGCATGATGACGGCGTCGGAGCCGCAGGCCAGGCTGGCGGCGGCGGTGGTGATTTCCATTTCCACGCCGCGCTCCTCCTGGCTGCCCCACTCAGGCATTTCGGCCTCGGGCATGATGGATTCCTTGACGCCCCAGGTGTCGGGAGAGACGGGGGTGATGATGGGCATCTGCAGCTGGGCGTCGCCCTGCTGGAGGGCAGCGGCCTTGATGCGGTCGAGGGTGGAGGCCACATACTCATAGCCGTAGCCCGCGGCGGCGGAGCCGGCGTTCATGACGATGGAGCCGGGGTTCACGCCCAGCTGGGTCATGACGGTGTTGAGCTGCTTGGCGAGGTTGATGTCCACGGCGGACTCAGCGCCGACCTTCTGGCCGTAGGCGAGGCCGGCGGAGGCGCCGACGGTCTTGTAGTTCTCTTCACGGGCGGAGAGCACCAGGATGTTCTTGCCGGAGAGGGCTTCGGAGACCTTGCTGAAGAGCTCGGCGTCCTTATCGACGTTCTTGCAGCCCATGACCACGATGGGCAGGGCAGTGGCACCGGCGACGGACTTGCACAGCTCGACGCACTCCTCCACGCTCTTGTTCTCGCCGTTGGGGTCGGCGCCCTCTAAGTGGATGCAGACGAAGGAAGCACCGGGCATGGACTCCACCCGCTTGGCCATGTCGGCAACGGAAGCGCAGCCGGCATAGAAGTCCTTCAGGCCGGGCGTGGTGCACATCTCCATGCCGGCATCGGTGATTTCCACGCCGATCTTGGGCTTGTTCTCGACGGGTGCGTCGAAGGTGTAGAACGGCAGGACATTCTGGCCGCCCAGGACCGTGGCCTTGTCACCGGTACCGAGGGTGACGGCGTTGATCTTGGAGTTAAACGCCTGCTTCTTGGGTACGAAAGACATGTTTGTAATCCCCCTTGTTAAAATAACTTACAGATTGAGCTTTTGCATGATCTCGTGGAGTGCCTGCTTGACGGGCGCATCCTCGGGCACCTGGGAGCTGGGCTTGCCGTCGCAGTCATACTGGTAGACAAGCTCGTCCTGGGGCAGCACCCCCAGAAGGGGCAGATCGTGCTTTTTGATTTCTTCCAACACGCCGGCATTCAGTTCCCCCTGCGGCGCGCGGTTGACGATGAGAAAGAGCCGGGTGGGCTTGAGCTCCAAGTCCTTCACCAGCTCGGCGATGCGGGCGGCGGCCTGGATGCCCCGGCGGGAGCAGTCGGACACGAGAAGCATGGTGTCCACATGGGGCAGCGTGCCGCGGCTTAAATATTCGAGCCCGGCCTCGTTGTCGATGACCAGGTAGCGGTAATTGTTGGCGTACTTGTCCACCTGGGCTTTGAGGACGCCGTTGACAAAGCAGTAGCAGCCCTTGCCCTGGGTGCGGCCCATGACCAGCATGTCGAAGTCGTCCTCTTCCACCAGAGCGGAGGAGAACTTCATATCGGCATACTCAGCCTTGGTCATATATTTGGGCATGGTGCCCTTGAGCTCCGCCTGAGCCATTTCCTCGCGGATGTCGCCCAGGGTGGTCTCCACCTCCACGCCCAGAACCTCATTGAGGTTGGAGTTGGCGTCGGCGTCCACCACCAGGATGGGGCCTTGCTTTTTCTTCACGAGATAGTCGATCATCATGCCGCAGGTGGTGGTTTTTCCCACGCCGCCCTTGCCGGCCACTGCGATGGTATGCGTAGACATAGCTTTAACTCCTTCGCGCTTGTGGGAGGCGGGCGCACTTCACCCTCCTCCATACACGTTCATCCTAACATATTTTTAGCTCAAATACAAGGTTCCGCCAGGGAAAAAATGTGAATCCCCGGGGAAAAATCCTCAAACCTCGGTGAAGAGGAACTTCTGCACCATGCCTGCGATGTTGGCATAGACGTTGATGCGTCCAGGCGCGGGAAAATCCGTGGTGATCTCCACGGATTTTCCTTTGAGGATGGACTTCACATAGGCCACAGGGTCGTCGGTCTCCACCTCCTCGAAGAAGATGTCGCGCATCTGATTGTTGGCGCAGAGGTTGGGAATTTCCCGCACCATCTCGTAGGTTTTCACGTTACGCTTCCTCCCGGACGACGGCGCTGCCGCCCACCAGATCCACAGATACCAGGGAGCCGACAATGACCATCTGCCGCTCCATGAGGTCGGTGAGCAGCACCTGGCCGGGCTGCACCTCAATGGACTGGACGTTGTTCATCACGATATTCTCCGGGGTCTTCGCCCCGCGATACACAGTAGAAAGACACATAGGGATTCCTCCAATCAAAAATTACGCACCGCCCGCGGGACTGCATCGGACGCGCAATGCGCGCCCCTACGAGGTGCAGCCGAATGTTCCACCGCACCCTGTAGGGGCGGCCATTGGCCGTCCGCTTGTACCAGGCCGCTTCGCGGTCGGATTTTCCGCCGCACCCGTAGGGGCGGATTATATATCCGCCCGTGGCAGTTGCGTCTTCAAAAATGCCATTTCGGGCGCATATACAATGCGCCCCTACACCATCGCCGGTGACGCACCGCACCCGTAGGGCGGCATGCCCTCATGCCGCCGTAAGATTACCCCCGCATGGAGGCCAGAATGGCGCTCAGGCGCAGGTTGCCCTTCTCAAAGTCGCTCACCGCCAGCATCACCTGGTCACAGGCGGCCTTGTCGCCGGACTCCTCGAGCTTCTTGGCAAGTCCCGCCAATTCGTTGGCGTGGGCGGTGTTGTGGTTCACCATATACTGCATCAGCGCCATGAGCTCCTCCTTGGGGGTGTGCTCGCCGCAGCCGGGGCAGGTCTTGCAGCTCTCGGGGGCGCAGTGGTCGTGGTCGTGGGGATGCTCATGGGGGTGCTCATGGGGATGGGGATGCTCGTGGGGATGATCGTGGTCGAGATGCATCATAGGTAACTTCCTTTCAGACCCAACTGGATGGTCATTTTTCCTTTAGTATACTCCAGAATTCCCGGTTTGTCATCAGGAATTGCGGATAAACTGCTCCGAGCACTTGGGGCAGCGGATGTTGATTTTGCCCCGTCCCCGGGGCACCCGCACCACCTGGCCGCAGCGGGGGCAGCGGAAGTAGCGGTGCTCGCGGTCTTTGATGCGCTGGAAGAAGCCCAGAAATGCCTGATTTTCCCGCCGCCGGGCGGCGATGTTCCGGGAGTACATGCGGAAAATGCACAGGATCAGGGGGATATAGCAGAGGATGTTAAAAAGCGACGCCCAGGCAAAGGCGCGCCCCAGGAGCGTCCCCAGGAGGATCATCACAATGCCCAGCCCCAGAAGCGCCAGATTGAGCTGATCGGAGCCGTAGCGCCCCATCATGAAGTTGCGGATCCAATTTCCAATTTTTGAAAACACTGCAATCACCTGAACTCATTTTTTCTTCATTATACTGCCCCAAGTACCGGAAACCAACGGGCAAACGCCATTGTTTACAGAACGTTTACGGTTTCCCCTGGGTGAGCACCACGGTGGGAAGATGCGGGCGGTTGAAGAGCCGGATTCCGCCCAGGCCGCGGGAGACCACCTGGGTGGTGCGCGAGGCGGTGTAGACCCCCTCGCAGTCCTTGGGAAAGAACCTGCGATCCACGCCGAAGACCCCGCCCACCAGGGGCAAGCGGACAACGCCGCCGTGGCCGTGGCCGGAGAGCACCAGATCCACGCCCAGCGTCGCCCAGAGATCCAGGGTGTTATTTCGGTGGTAGAGCATGACGATGTAGGGATCCCCCGGCACGGCCGCCCGGATGCGGGCGACAAAGTCGGCGGGCTTTTCCAAGTCCTCGTAGCTGTTGGGATCCTCGCCCCCGGCCAGCACCAGGGTCTGGCCGTCGCGTTCGATGGTTAAGAAGTCGTTGCGCAAGACCGTCACGCCGGTCTTTTCGATGGCCGTTAAGATGTCTTCGGTATCATCGCGCACCCACTCGTGGTTGCCGGTGACGAAGTAGGTGGGCGCCAAGGCCGTGAGCTTTGTGAGCAGGGGATAGACGGTCTCGGGGTCAGAGCGCTCGTCAAGAAGATCGCCGGAGATGGCGATGAGATCGGGCTTGGCCGCCGCCACGGCCTCGTAAAGCCCCTTTGGCTCCTTTCCGTGGAGGTCGGTGAGCAGGGTGATGCGAAGGCCGGAAAAGGCGGCGGGCAGCCGGGCGGCAGAGACAAAATAGGTCTCCGGCTCCAGCCGCCCATGGTAGAGCGCCGAGAGCACCACCGCCGCCACAGCGGCCAGGAATAAAATCCGCCGTCGTTTTTTCAAGGAGATCCCTCCCAAGTTGTTTGCAATAAGAATACGCTCCCGATTCGTCTGTAGGGGCGGATGCCCACATCCGCCCGGCGGCCTTCAGGCCGCTTACGCGGCGCGGGTCGATGAGGGCATCGACCCCTACGCCCGTGCCGGGGGGCTTTTCGCAGGGGCGGATGCATTTTGCAGCAGCCCCCTTTTGTGCCGTGCTGAGATCCTAGTATACCACAACCATCCTACGGGAAAAAGCAACATTCTATGAACAAAAATTCCCCCTTGACAAATTCCGCCCCGTCGCTTATAATTAGTTTCGCTCTGGACGATTAGCTCAGCTGGTAGAGCATTCGCTTG
>LBJMR02800__coassemble_393_pt1 | contig 32930 bp, 32 predicted proteins | sample LBJMR02800__metabat2_low_PE_029 | metagenome-assembled genome bin LBJMR02800 | reverse complement strand
CATAATACTGCGCCTGGGCGGTGAAGAGGGCGTGGTAGAGCCCTTGTTCTTCCGCCATCAAGGAAGCGTGGGTACCTTTTTGCACTACCTCGCCCTGGTCAAATACGGCGATCTCATCGCAGAACTTGCACGAGGAGAGCCGGTGGGAGATATAGACGGCGGTTTTGTCCTCCAAAATCGCGTTGAAGCGCTCATAGACCTGCGCCTCGGCTACGGGATCCAGGGCTGCCGTGGGCTCATCGAGGATGATAAAGGGGGCGTCGCGGTAAAGTGCCCGCGCCAGGGCAATTTTTTGCGCCTCGCCGCCGGAGACGTCCACGCCATCCTTTTTCAGCTCCTTATAGAGGTAGGTTGCAAGTCCCTGGGGAAGCTCTGAAAGCCGCTGCCCGAAGCCAGCCTTTTGGAGGCATTGGGTGACCTGGGCTCCGTCATACTGTTCTGCTGCCGCCACATTCTCGCCCAGGGGCAGCGCCAGGAGCTTAAAGTCCTGGAACACCACCGAGAAGAGCGATAAATAGTCTTCGTAGCGGTACTTGCGGATGTCGATGCCGTTGAGGCGGATTTCCCCCTCGGTGGGATCGTAGAGCCGGCAGAGGAGCTTGATAAAGGTGGTCTTGCCCGAGCCGTTTCTTCCCACCACAGCCAGGCGGCTGCCCACCTGGAATTTGAGGTTCACATGGCGAAGCACCCAGGCATCGCTTCCGGGGTAGCGGAAGGACACGTCCCGGAACTCGATTTCATACTTCCGGTCGCTGCGCTTTTCCGTGGTGAGGCTTCCCTGGTACATCTCATTGGGAAGATCCAGCAGGGAATAGACCGTGCTGAGGAACGAGGCGTTGTTCCTTAGCTGTCCCAAGTAGCTGAAAATGCCCGTAATTCCCAGGAAAAGGTTGGTGATGGCGCCCACATATTGGCTCACCTCGCCCACGCCGAAGGCGCCGCCCCAGGCCTTGAGGCAGACGAAGAGATAGATGACGCCGGTCATCAGCATCATCAGCCCCCGGGAGAGGGCGAGAAGCCCGCCCATGACGCCCTTGGCCACGTTTGCCAGGGAGGAGCCGGGGCCGAAGATATTCTGCATGGAGAGGTTGACCGACAGCACATTTTCCTGCTGGTTGTAAATCCGAATATCCGGTGCACGGCTGCGGTCGTCGGTCATGCTGCAGAAAAAGTTGAAGATCCGGTTTCCAAGGGTGCCGTCGGAGGCGTGCTCTGCCCAGTAGGCCGTGGACTTGGCGCCGGAGAGGGAGGAGAGCACGGCGAGGGCGAGGAGCAGTGCCAGCATCGCCGCCACAGCCAGGGGATGGTTGAGGAAGGCCAGGGCATTGCCCGCCGGTACCGGCAGCAAAAATAGGCTCACGGAGAGGCCGATGCCGCCTAAGATTCGGAAAATGGCAGTGAGCATGGGCTCCAACAGGAGCAGCGTAAAGCTGAGGCCGAAGCCCATAAACGTGTCGTTCTGCTGAATCTGGGTGTAGAGGTCATAGACGGCCTGCCGGTCGATGACTGCAAAGTCCATGGAGAGCATCTTGTCCATAAATACGTGCTGCACGCATCGCTCGGCGGCGCTTTGATGATAATTCTGCAAGCGGGTGAACAGCCCGCCAAAGAGGGATAGTACCCCGGCGCTTCCCAGCGCCAGCACCGCCCAAAAGAGAATTTGCTGTGGGTCACGGTTTCCGGCCAGTTCTCCCAAAAGCCTTGCGGCAAAGTAGATGGCCGCGTAGCGCTCAGCTTCCTTGACAAGGCATAGGAGCGCGGTGAAAATCATCAGCCCGGGGCGGATCTTCCACCAGATCTTCATGGCGCGCCAGGTGTTGCGCCATGCCTGGCGCCTGGTGCGTTTTTCATGCGCCATGGCTTTCGCCTCCTTCCTCGTAGTACCGCCGCTGCACGGAAAAGAGCTTGGCATAGCTGCCGCCGGCTTGGAGCAGCGCTTCGTGGCTTCCCTCCTCGGCAATGCTGCCGTTTTCCAGGAGGATAATGCGGTCGCAAAACCGGGTGGAGGCCAGCCGGTGGGAGATAAAGAGGGAGGTTTTCCCCTGGGTCATTTCACTGTACTTGAGGTAGATTTCGCTTTCGGTGATGGGATCCAGGGCGGCGGTGGGCTCGTCCAGCACCAGTACGGCGCCGTCTCGGTAGAGGGCTCTTGATAGCATCAGCCGCTGGGTCTGGCCGCCGGAGAGCTCCGTGCCGTCGTCGTAGATGGAGCGCCCCAGATGGGTCTGGAGCCCTTGGGGAAGAGCCCGTACCGCGTCGGAGAGACCGGCTTTTTCAAGGCATTGCCAGACCTTCTCTTCATCAATGCCTTCCACTTGCTGGGCGACGTTCTCCGCTACCGTCGCTTCCAGCAGGGAAAACTCCTGAAAGACCGCGGAAAACAGCTTGTAGTATGCCCGCCGGTTGAGCTTACGGATGTCTACGCCGTTGAGGCGCACCGTCCCCTGGGTGGGATCGAGAAAGCCGCACAGGAGCTTGACCAGCGTGGTCTTGCCTGCGCCGTTCAAGCCCACCAGCGCTACTTTTTCGCCCCGGTGGAGGGTGAGACTGAGATCGTGAATGGTGTCCTCCGCCGCGCCGGGATAGCGGTAGGTGACATGCTCCAGCTGTAGCTCATAGGTTCCGTTCACCGCGTCCGGGATGGGATCGCCGCCGGTGAGCTGAAAGCCCTCCGGCCACTCGAGAAATTCCCGCACCACGGAGATCTCCAGGCTCGCCTTGCTGAGCTGAGTAAACTGCTCCAGGATGCCGGTGATCCACTGGGTAAAGCCGCTGGCTGCGGTGAAATAGAGTAAGAACGTGGAAGCGCTGAGCCCCTCCGTCAGCGTGAGGTGGAGAAGATACGCATAGGAAATGCCGTTTCTTAGAAGAGACAGAAGAAAATCCGCCAGATTGGTGAGAAAATAGTGCTTTTCCCGGCGGCGGAGAAAGCTCTCGTAGAGCTGGAAACTCTTCTGCCAGACCTCCATGAGCCACGGCTTTAGGCCGAAGATGCGGATATCCTTGGCGAAGGCGCGGGAGGTGACGGTTCTTTTCACATAGCGCATTTCTGCGGTATAGGCGGCCTCTTCCTCCCGGTGGAGGTAGCCAAATTGGTTGACCTTCCGGCTTACAAAGTATCCCGCCGCGGTGGTGGCGATGACCACCAGAATGAGCAGGGGAGAGAGGGACGAGAGAAGCGCCAAATAGACGGCGAAGCCCAAAAGGTTGGCGAGAATATTCGTCCAGGTGAGCCAGATGCTTTCCGCTGGACTCTGGTTGTCGTCGCAGGCACTGGAGGCGCGCTCCTTGCGCTGTAAAAAGGCGGTGTCAAGAAGGTTTTCATAGGACGTCTGCGCCATCTTCTCGGCAATGGCCTCGATGAGCTTGATTCGCACCGTAACCCGTCCGAAGAGCTTGTTGAGATCGAAGTATTCCTTGGCCGCCGCAAAGAGAATCAGTGCCCCGGTAAAGATGGCGATGGCGCCCAGGAGCTGGGGAAGGGATGCCCTCAATTCCAACTTTTGGAGAATGCCCGGCGCAATGAGCAGCTGTACCACGGTTTCCCCCGCGGTGGCTGCGGCTAAAATGATGCAAATGGCCAGTACACTTTTAGAGTACCGCCAGGCAAGCTTCACCATATACCAGGAGTTCTGCCAGAGGTTGTATTTTGGTTTTTCGTGCATGATCTCACCTCCAAGCCCAGCATACTAGAAAAATACCCCGGCGGCGCAATCCGGGGACGAATTGCACCGTCCGGGGGACGAACTGCTCAAACCTGGGGAATTAAGATTTCCGTGGTAAAGGCGCCATCCTCGGAGTTGCGGCTCAGATACCCGTCCAGCCGATTCACAATGGCGTCGATGCGGGAAAGGCCGAAGCCGTGCCCCTCGCCCTTGGTGGTGCGAAAGATCCGCCCGACTTTTTCCTGCTTTTTGGCGGCAGTGAAATTGGTAAAGGAGATGTAGAGCTGGGTGCCCTTCATGTCCATATAGACCCGGATCAGCCGCTGCTCCTTGGGCAGGGGGAGGCTTGCCTCCATGGCGTTGTCGAAGAGGTTGCCGAGAATGCAGCATAGATCCAATTCCGACATGGTGAGCTTCACCGGAATGTGGGCGTCCACCTGCACGGGGATCTCCCGCGCCTTGCAAAGGGAGAGCTTGGAGTTTAAAATGGCGTCTGCCATGGCGTTGCCGGTCTTCACCGCGGTGTCCACGGTGCTGAGGTCGGTGTCCAATAGGTCGAGGTAGTCCCGGATGGCCGGGAGATTCCCTGCCGCGGCGTAGACCTTCATGGCCTGGATGTGGCTTTTATAGTCGTGCCGCCAGCCGCGGATCTGCTTGTACATGGTCTCCACCTCGGCGTAGTGGGTCTCGATGAGCTCCCGCTGGTAGGCGGCAATGCGTTTGTCGATGTAGTTTGCCAGAAATCCCATGGCCTCAAGTCCTCTCGATAATGGCGCGGTTGAGCTTTTCATAGGCGCCCCGGGGCAGGGGGAGAACCGTGCCGTCGGACAGCACGATCTCCTGCTTGGTCACCCGCCGGATGAAGAAGAGATTGACGATGAGCGACCGCCCCACGGGGAAAAACCGTCCGTCCAGCTGGGGCAAAAACTCCTTGAGGGGACGCTTGAGGGTGTAGTCCTCTTTCGCGTGGACGGTGACATAGTTTTGCGCCACGTCGAGGAATCGGATCTCCGCCAGGCGCAGCCGCACGAGCTGGCTGTTCCACTCCAGGGTGAGATACTTGGCATTTTGCGCCAGACGTTCCCGGGCGCGGTCGAGGACGGAGAAGAACTTCTCCCGGTTGACGGGCTTGATGAGATAGTGGAGCGCCCCCACCTCGTAGCCCTCGGCAATATAGTCGGTGTAGCCGGTGATAAACACAATCTCCACGGTGCTGTTGCCCCGGCGGATCCGCTTGGCCATGGTCACGCCGTCCATCCGGGAGAGCTCAATGTCCAGAAGCAGCAAATCGTATTGGGGGCACGTCTCATAGTGGAATAGAAATTGCTCCGCCGAGGGAAACGTTTTGGCCATCACGGTTTCGCCCCGCGTCTTCGCCCAGGCGGTCAGGAGGGCGTGGACAGCGTTGCGATCTGTCTCCTGGTCGTCTACTATAGCGGCGGAAATTGCCATGGGATCACTTCCTAAAAAAGCAGCGGACAACATGGCCGCTGCTTTGGATGTAGCGATTAAAGAGAATAATCTTTTTCCTCATACTTGGAAAAGTCCTGGGTTTTGGGGCGGGCGGGGATACGCTTCAAAGGATCATAGCGGAAGCGGCGGCACTGGTGGGAGGCCGGCACCACGCCGCACTTCTGGCAGATCATCTGCTCGTCGTTGATCTTGCCGGCAAAGGCGCAGTAGGAGCAGTAGCGGTCAATCTTTTTCCGAAACAGCATAAAAACACCTCCATCGCTCCCATTATATCTGATATTCCCCCGGATTTCCAGTGGTTATTTTTGTGGTGTAGATGGCCAGGCCGCCCAGGAGGACAATGGAAAGGAGCAGTCCCGCCAAAAGTCCCAAGGGGAGGGGCGCACCGGCTGCGCATGCCTCCGGCAGCGGCAGAAAGGGCGCGACGGCCAGGGCGATGGCAAAGCTGAGTAAGCCCTGGAGCAGCTTCCCCGGCAGGAAGCGCCGGCCGGTGAGCCGCTCCTGGGAGAGGAGGGAAAGGGTCTGCATCTGCACGCATACCCCGCCAAAGCCCAGTAGGAGCGCCGCGGCAGCAAATTTGAGCTCCACCGGCCAGGAGAGGGCGGAGAGGCGCACCGTGCTCCCGGCCAGCTCCAGCGCGCCCAGCAGCAGGGTAAAAAGCCCGGAGGAGGCGACGCCCTGGGGCACCAGCGCTTGGAGAATGGACGTGACCACCGAGAAGAAGATGACAAACAGGCACACGGAGAAGAAGGACTTCCCCGCCTGCCGTACGCTTTGGGGCAGCGCCTCCCGAAGGGGAAGGGGCGCGGGCTCCGGCCAGAGCCGGAAGGCGGGGCGCGCCTGGGGTCGAAAGAGAATCCCCAGAAGCACGGCGGAGAGCAGGTGAATGGCCATGAGCGCCACGCCCACGGCGGTGCTCTGGAACATGCCCTGTCCTACAACGCCCAGGAGAAAGGCGGGACCTGCGTTGTTGCAGAAGAAAAGGGTGTCCTCGGCCTCCTGCCGGGTGAGGCTTCCCTGGCGATGGAGGCGGCACACGGCCTGGGCGCCCACGGGATACCCGCCCACTGCGCCCAGGAGCAGCGCCGGTGCCGCTGCCCCGGGCAGGTGGAAGAGGGGTCGCATCCACCGCCCTGCCGCGCGGCTCATGGTTCCAGCGATGCCCAGGCTCACCCAAAGCTCCGTGAGAACGAAGAAGGGAAAGAGACTGGGCAGCAGCGTCCCGGCGCAGAGATTGAGGGCGTCCCTGGCGGCAGCGGCCGCCGCGCCGGGCAGGAGAAGCAGGGAAAGGGCGCAGAGGAACAGCCCCACAGCGCCCAGCTTGGTTGTAAGAGATTTTATATGCATCCGTCTCACCTCAAAAGAAATCTATGCACACTGGGACAAATCCTTGCCCCTACCGCATAAGAATCCCCCATAGGAGGGGATCATATGAACAAAGCGAGAGAACTCCTGGCGGAAGTGGCCGAGAAAATGGAGCTCCCGGCGGATCTGGCGGCAGGGCTTCCCACTATGGAGCTCTGCGGGTTCCGGGAGTTCAGCATGGAGCCCCACGGCGGGCTGGTGGAGTATGACCGGGCGCGGGTGTCCATTGAGAGCACCCTGGGGCGGGTGACGGTGCTGGGGGAGGATTTAATCATCCGCCGCATGAACCGCCAGCGAATCACCGTGGCGGGGCAGCTGCGGGCGGTGGAGCTTGCGGGGGATAGCCATGGCTGAGTGGAGAGGCTGGCTTCTGGGGGAGGCCACGCTGTCCCTCGCCGGCGCGGATCCCGCCTGGGCGCTCAATCGCCTGGCAGCGGAGCGGGTGCCCTTTTGGGCAATCGAGTGGGAGGATGCCTTCACGGTACAGATCACCGTCCCCCGCAGCCAGGTGCGCCGGGCGATTTCTGCCATCGAAGGCGCCATGTGCCAGGCAAAGGTACTCTCCCGCCGGGGTCTTCCCGGTCGGGTGCGGCAGATCCTCCATCGGCCGGTGCTGCTGGCCTTTCTGATTTTTAATCTGCTGCTGGTGCTCATCCTGCCGCAGTTCGTGCTCTTTTATCAGGTGACCGGCAATGAAACTGTGCCGGAGGAACAGATTTTACGTGCGCTTTCCGATCTTGGCGTGGGCTTCGGCACCTTCGGACCCGACATCAAGCCCCTCTGGATTAAAAATCATATTCTCAATGAAATCCCAGAGCTTCAGTGGATCACCGTCACCCAAAACGGCTGCTGTGCCCAGGTGGTGGTGCGGGAGCGGGTGGAACAGCCCCAGACGGAGAACCAAAAAGGCTACGGCCATGTGGTGGCCACCCAGTCGGGGCTGGTTACCGAGATGTCGGTGCTCTCGGGGCAGGCGCTCTGTCAGGTGGGGGACACGGTTTTGGCGGGAGAACGGCTGGTATCCGGGCTGGTGGACTTGGAGCGCACCTACACGCTCACCCAGGCCAAGGCGGAGATCTATGCGCGCACCTGGCGAAAAGGCGAGGTGGTGACGCCGTCGGTGTATCTTCAAAAGACGCCCACGGGGGACACGTTTCATTGCCTCTGGCTTGAGGTCGGAGGGCGCAGCATAAAAATCTTCGGAAACAGTGGAATTTTGGTGGACGATTGTGATAAGATGGTGGAAAGAAAACCGCTGACGCTTCCCGGCGGACTGGAGCTTCCGGTCACGCTGGTGGTGGAGACCTATGTGCCCTATGAACGACATCCTGCCAAGCTCTCGCAGCTGGATGCCCAGCTGCTTCTGGAGCAGTCCGCCGAGGACGTGGTGAAAGAGGACATGGTCGCCGGCGAGATTCTCGGTGAAGACAGCACCCTGACCCTGCGCGGAGGCGTCTATACCCTCCGCTGGGAGATGGAATGCCACGAGATGATTGCCAAGTCGGTGGAACTTGACTATAGCGAAGAGGATTTTGCCCATGATGGAACGAACCGTGAACGCGGAGCGAATGGAGCAGGTGATTGAGGTCTTCGGCTCCTTCGACGAAAACATCCGTAAAATTGAAGACGCCTTCGGGGTGCATGTCATCAACCGGGGCGAGGAGCTCAAGGTGCAGGGCGAGGCGGAAAATGCCGACCGCGGCGCCCGCGCCATCGAAGGTCTTTTGGAGCTGGCCTCCAAGGGAGAGGCCATCGACGAGCAGAAGGTGCGCTATCTCATCGACCTGGTGAAAAGCGGCAACGATGATAAGATCGGCTCCATGGCGCAGGACGTGGTCTGCGTCACAGCCAAGGGAAAGCCCATTAAGGCCAAGACACTGGGACAACAGAAGTACCTGCGCGCCATTGAAAAGAACACCATCACCCTGGGCGTGGGACCCGCCGGCACCGGCAAGACATACCTGGCCGTGGCCGAGGCCGTGGCAGCCTTCCGCGCCAAGGCCGTCAACCGGATTATCCTGACCCGCCCGGCGGTGGAGGCGGGAGAGCGGCTGGGCTTTCTGCCGGGCGACCTTCAGAACAAGGTCGATCCCTATCTCCGCCCCCTTTACGACGCCCTCTTTGACATGCTTGGCCCCGAGATTTATAACAAATATCTCGAGCGAGGCAATATCGAGGTGGCGCCCCTGGCCTACATGCGAGGCCGAACCCTGGACGACAGCTTCATCATCCTCGACGAGGCGCAGAACACCACCCGCGAGCAGATGAAGATGTTTCTCACCCGCCTGGGCTTCGGCTCCAAAATCGTCATCACCGGCGACGTCACCCAGATTGACCTCCCCCGGGACAAGGTCAGCGGCCTCAAGGAGGCCATGCGGGTGCTCGATGGCGTGGAGGACATTGCCATCTGCCGCCTGGGCGCCCAGGATGTGGTGCGCCATGCGCTGGTACAGCGCATTGTGGCGGCCTACGACCGATACGAACGGACAAAGCTGCCGCCGGAGAGCGGCGCCAAGAAATTTAAGAGGAAAACGATATGAAATATAAAATCAACATTCGATTCGACAAAAAACGCCTGGCCAATGTGGGCATGTCCATGCACCTGACCCGCTGCATCACCACGGCGCTCAAGGTACAGCAGGTGAACTTCCCCTGCGAAATCAATGTCCTGGTGACCGATGATGCGGGCATCCGCGCCATCAACAACGCCCAGCGGAACATCGACCAGGCCACGGACGTGCTCTCCTTTCCCATGTTCACCCTGACGCCGGAGCAGCTGCCCGAGGACGTGACGGCCATGATCGACCCCGATACCGGCCGCGTTCCCCTGGGCGACATGGCCATCTCCCTCCAGCGCGCCATGGCGCAGGCTGACGAATTCGGCCACGGCATCAAGCGGGAGCTGGGCTACTTAGCTGTCCACTCGGTGCTGCACCTCCTGGGGTACGACCACCTGGACGAAGGCCCCATGAAGCGGCAGATGCGCCGCCAGGAGGAGACCATCATGGCGCAGCTGCTTTTGACGAGATAAGGGAGGCCGCTATGACAAAAACCGCAATGATTGCCATTTTAGGCCGTCCCAACGTGGGAAAATCCACCCTCACCAATGCCCTGGTGGGGGAGAAGATCGCCATTGTCTCCCACAAGCCCCAGACCACCCGCAATCGAATCTGCGGCATCTTTTCCCGGGGCGAAACCCAGTTCGTGGTGATGGACACGCCCGGCTTCCACAAGCCCAGAACGAAGCTGGGCGACTACATGGTGGGCGTGGTGGAGGAATCCGTGGCCGATGTGGACGCAGCCTTCCTCCTGGTGGAGCCCATCGCCAACATCGGCCAGCAGGAGGAGGCACTCCTTGCCCAGATGAAGGCCGCCCGCGTCCCCGCCGTGCTGGTCATCAATAAGATCGACACCGTGGAAAAGGAAGTGCTTTTATCCGTCATCGCCTGCTATAGCAAGGCGCACGACTTTGCTGCCGTGGTGCCCATCAGCGCCAAAACCGGCGAGAGTGTGGAGGCGCTGATCGATGAGGCGGAGAAGTTTGCCCGTCCGGGGCCGCATCTCTTCCCCGAGGATTCCGTCACCGACCAGCCCGAGCGGCAGATCATGGCCGAGATCATCCGCGAAAAGCTTCTGTGGTGCCTCGACCGGGAGGTGCCCCACGGCACCGCCGTGGAGATCACTCGCTTTTCCGAGCGGGACGACGGCATCATTGACCTGGACGCCACCATCTACTGCGAAAAGGCCAGCCACAAGGGCATCATCATCGGCAAGCACGGCGATATGCTCAAGAAGATCTCCACCATGGCGCGCACCGACTGTGAGCGCTTCATGGGCACCAAGGTCTATTTGCAGACCTGGGTCAAGGTCAAGGAGAACTGGCGCGACAGTGATTTCCTCATTCGCAATTTCGGTTATCAATAAGACTGCCAATCATTTTCATGTATTCCCGCCATCCTCCGGCAAATCCTAATGCTATCAAATGGATGGGAGGATGCATCATGGATCGGCAGGACTATTGGAACCAATTTCTCAAAAGCGGCGACCCGATGGCCTATCTCGGCTATTGCGGCGCCGGGAAGGAGGCCGCACGGGATGTACACCAAGACCCTGGGGCTGGTGCTCCGGGAGACGGAATACAAGGATGCCGATAAGCTCCTCACCGTGCTGACCCAGGAGCGCGGTAAGGTGACCATGCGTGCCAGGGGCGTGCGAAGCCGCTCCAGCCGCTTAAAAAGCGGCTGTCAGCTTCTGGCCTATTCCGAGTTTACGGTGTTTGAATCCAGGGGGAAAATGACCGTGGACGAGGCCGTGGCGCAGGAGCTCTTTCTGCCTCTGCGGCAGGACATTGAGCTACTGTCTCTGGCCTCCTACTTTGCCCAGGTGGCCGAGGTATTATCCCCGGAGGAGGATCCCGATCCGGCGCTTCTCTCCCTCACGCTCAATGCCCTGGCGGCACTCTGCCGCCCCGGCGTCGTGCAGCGGCAGGTGAAGGCAGCCTTTGAACTGCGCGCTGCCTGCCTGTCCGGCTATGAACCGCTGCTCTCGGGCTGCGTTGTCTGCGGGAGTGAGACGCCCGACCGGTTTTGCATTTCAGGCGGCTTTCTCCAGTGCAGCACCTGCCGCCAGGAGGAGGACAGCGGTCTTCGGCTTCCGGTAAGCCCCGGAACCCTGGCTGCCATGCGGTATCTCGCCGCCTGCCCGCCCAAGCGGGTCTTCGCCTTTCAGCTGGGGGAGCAGTCTCTAAAGGAGCTTTCGGACATCGCCGAGACGTATCTTCTCACCCACCTGGAGCGGGGCTTTTTTACCCTGGATTTTTATAAATCCCTGGGTCTTCATACGCCGTAGCGGCATACAGCAAGATCTTTATATTCATGTATATCAAGGAATAACATCATGTGTACATTATCTGATAAATCCATGCAAAAGCTGGAGCTTCCAGCGGTGCTGGAGCTTTTGGCTTCCCAGGCCTCCAGCGAGGAGGCCAAGGCACGCTGCAAGGCCGTTGTGCCCCTCCATGACCGGGAGGACATTCTCACCCTCCAGAAAGAGACCTCGGCGGCCTGCCGGCTCATCAGCATTAAGGGCTCGCCGTCACTTTCCGGCGCCAAGGACGTGAGCGCGTCCCTCGCCCGGGCAGACCGGGGCGGCACGCTTTCCGCCGGGGAGCTTTTAAAAATCGCGGCGGTGCTGCGCTGTGCCCGGCAGGTGAAAAACTATGCCGAGACCGATTCGGTGGCCACGGTGCTCGATCCGCTGTTCCTGCAACTGGTGGCCAACAAGTATCTGGAGGAAAAGATCGAGCGCTCCATTCTCTCCGAGGAGGAGATCGCCGATGCCGCCAGTCCGGAGTTGGCCGATATCCGCCGCCATATCCGCGTCAAGAGCGCGTCGGTGCGGGAATCTCTCCAGAAGATCATCTCCTCGCCCACCTACGCCAAGTACCTCCGGGAACCCATCATCACCATCCGCTCGGATCGATTTGTGGTGCCGGTGAAAAGCGAGTGTAAATCCGCCATTCCCGGCCTGGTGCACGATGTTTCCTCCTCGGGCAATACTTTTTTCATCGAGCCCATGCAGGCGGTCAATGCAAATAACGACCTGCGGGAGCTCTTTGCCAAGGAGCGCAAGGAGATCGAGCGGATTCTGGCCGAGCTCTCCGCCGAGGCCGCCGGCTACCAGGAGAATATCAACCAGAACTTTGAAATCCTGGTGGGGCTGGATGTGATCTTCGCCCGGGCAAAGCTGAGCTTTCAGATGAGGGCTGTGGAGCCCCAGATCCGGGAGGACGGGAAGATCGAGCTCAAAAATGCCCGCCATCCCCTGATTGATAAGAAGACTGTGGTGCCCATCACCGTGCGCCTGGGCGACGACTTTGACACCATGGTCATCACCGGCCCCAATACCGGCGGCAAGACCGTCACCCTCAAGACCATGGGGCTTCTCACCCTGATGGCCGAGTGCGGCATGCACATTCCGGCGGACGACGGCAGCTGTATTTCCCTTTATGACCGGGTGCTGGCCGATATTGGCGACGAGCAGTCCATTGAGCAGTCCCTCTCCACCTTCTCGGCGCATATGCGAAACATTGTGGAGATCATTGGCCAGTGCGACGGAAAGTCCCTGGTGCTCTTTGATGAATTGGGCGCCGGTACCGACCCGGCCGAGGGCGCGGCGCTGGCCATTGCCCTGATCCAGCACTGCCGGACACTGGGCGCCAATGTGGCCGCCACCACCCACTATGCTGAGCTCAAGCTCTTTGCCATGCGCACGCCGGGCGTCATCAACGCCTCCTGTGAGTTCAACGTGGAGACGCTTCAGCCCACCTACCGGCTACTGATCGGCGTGCCGGGCAAGTCCAATGCCTTCGCCATTTCCCGCAAGCTGGGACTGCCGGAGGAAATCATCACCGCCGCCGGCAATCTGGTCAGCGAGAACGACGCCAGCTTTGAAGACGTCTTAAACCAGCTCGAGCAGCAGCGCCAGGCCATGGAGGCTGCCCGCGCCGAGGCGGAAGCCCTTCGCCTGGAGACGGAAAAGCGGCAAAAGCAGTCGGAGGAGTACTTCAAAGAGATCCAGAAGGAGCGGGAAAAGGCCGTTGCTAAGGCGCGCCAGGAGGCGCAGCACATCATCGACGACGCCCGCCGCACCGCTAACGCCGTCTCCGAGGAGCTCAAGGAGCTTCGCAAGCAGATGCGCGATACCGCCGACGCCCAGGGCGTCAATCTCCGCCAGGCGGAGCTGCGCCACAGCCTCAACGAGGCCGAGGAAAAGCTGGCGGTAAAGCAGGAGGCGCCCAAGCGCCCCGCACCCAGCCGCGCCATCCGCGTGGGCGATACGGTGGAGCTTTTAAAGCTGGGCTCCAAGGCCACGGTGCTTGCCATCAACAAGGACGGCTCCTACCAGCTCCAGGCCGGAATCCTCAAGGTCAACGCCAAGCCGGAGGAGGTCTACCTTCTGGAGCAGCAGCCTAACCAGAGCGTGAAAAAGATCATCGATTCCAGTAAGCGGGAACTGCGCATGAAGGCGGCCAGCCCGGAGCTGGATATCCGCGGCATGACCACCGACGAGATGCAGGGCGTTTTGGGTATGTTCCTGGACAACGCGTATCTTGCCAATCTGCCCTCTGTCCGAATCATCCACGGCAAGGGCACGGGCGCGCTTCGCGCCGCGGTGCATGCCGAGCTGAAACGCTCCAAATATGTTAAGCGGTTCCGTCTGGGCTCCTATGGCGAAGGGGAGGATGGAGTCACCATCGTCGAATTCGCATAATCGTGATTGACATTTTTATAATATTTGCTAAAATAAAGAACATACACAGATTGCGATAAGGAGTGTCATGCGATGTATATGCAGCAATCAATTGTAAAGTGCGAGTCCGGCCTCTATAACCGGCAGGCTACCTACTTCATTCAGAAGGCCAACGAGTATAAGTCCTGCATCTGGATTGAGGTGGAAGATCGCCGCATTAACGCAAAGAGCTTGCTCGGTGTGCTCTCCATGGGAATCACCAAGGGGACGAGAATCAGCCTGATCGCAGAAGGACCCGACGAGGAAGAGGCTGTAAACACGCTGACGGAAATGCTGGCAAAGGAAATTTTCTGATTGATGAACAATTAACTGCCTCAAAAACAGCCGTTTTTGAGGCAGTTTTTCGTATGGAAGCAGATACTATGACTTTTGAGCAACTCAAGGAAAAAGCCCACTCTCTGCCCCTGGAGCCTGGGGTCTATCTCATGCAGGATCAGTCCAATACGGTGATCTACGTGGGCAAGGCCAAGAAGCTGCGCAACCGCGTGAGCCAATACTTTCAAGATTCTGCCTCCCACACGGCCAAGACTCGCCGTATGGTGTCCCAGATCGACCATTTTGACGTCATCGTGGCGCGGACGGAATTTGAGGCGCTGGTGCTGGAGTGCTCCCTCATCAAGCGCCATATGCCCAAGTACAACATTCTCCTCAAGGATGACAAGGGCTATCCGTATCTTCGCATCGACCGGCGGGAAGAATATCCGGTGATGGAGATTGTCAGCCGGGTCACCGGGGACGGGGCGGACTACTTCGGACCCTTCGGCGGCCGGTCGGTGACCTCCCAGCTCATGGACACTCTGCGCCTTACGTTCCATCTTCCGGGGTGCAGCAAGGTCTTCCCCCGGGACTTGGGCAAGGAGCGGCCATGCCTCAACTACCATATGAACAACTGCGACGGCTGGTGCCAATTGGGGAAATCGCCCCAGGAATACCGCGCCAGAATGGATCAGGTGGTTCTGCTTCTGAAGGGAAAGTACCAGACTGTGGCCGATGACCTGCGCCGGGAGATGGAGGAAGCGGCGGAGGCGCTGGAGTTTGAGCGGGCGGCGCTTCTGCGCGACCGGCTTTTGGCCATTGAGAATCTCGGCAAGAAGCAGCTGGTCACGGCGGGCACCATGGCGCATACCGATGTCATCGGCTACAGCCAGAATACGGCCAAGGGCTGCTTCTCGGTGCTCCACTACGTGGACGGCAGCCTCCTCGATAAGGACTATGAAATTGTCGCGGCGTCGGACAGCGTGGAGGAGGCCGTCTCCACCCTGGTCAAGCAGTATTATCTCTCCCGCAACTGTGTGCCCAAGGAGATCTTGCTCCCGGTGGAGATGGAGGACGCCGAACTCTTTGCCCAGCTCCTCCAGGAGACTTACCAAAAGCGCGTGCATATCCGTGTGCCCCAGCGGGGCGACGGGGTGCGGCTGGTGTTTCTGGCCAATAAAAATGCCGCCGAGGAGGCAGAACGCATCACCTCCCGGGAGGAGAAGCGCTCCGGCACCGTGGAGCAGCTTCGGACGCTCCTCAAGCTGGAAAACCCCATTGTACGCATGGAATCCTATGATATCTCCAACACGGCCGGCACCGATATCGTGGCATCCATGGTGGTTTTTGTCCAGGGAAAGCCCTCCAAGAAGGATTATAAGCGCTTCAAGCTCCGGGACATGGCAGGCCAGGACGACTATGGCTCCATGCGCCAGGTCTTGACGCGGCGATTTACGCGGTATCTCCATGGAGATCCCGGCTTTGCGGAGAAGCCGGATTTGCTGCTCATTGACGGCGGCGTGGTGCACGCCCAGACGGCGGAGGCCGTGCTCGCAGAGCTGGGGCTTTCCTTCCCGGTCTACGGCATGGTCAAGGACGACCGCCACCGCACCCGAGCGCTGGTGCGTGCCGACGGCAGCGAGATTGGCATCCAGACCCTGCCGCCGGTCTTTGCCCTCATCGGCCAGATTCAAGAGGAGACCCACCGCTTTGCCATCACCTATCACAGAAGCCTCCAGAGCCGCCATATGCGCGAATCGGTACTCGATCAGATTCCCGGGGTGGGGGAGGTGCGCAAGAAGGCGCTGCTCACCAAATTTCGAACGGTATCCGCCATTGAGAAGGCCGATGAGGCGCAGCTTGCCCAGGTGATCCCGGCCTCCGCCGCCAAGGCGGTCTATGAATTTTTCCAGGAAAGACGAGGAGAGAATGTATGCGCGTCATCACAGGATCCGCCCGAGGCGTAAGGCTCAAAACGCCAGACGGGCTTTTGACCCGCCCCACCACCGACCGGGTCAAGGAAGCCGTATTTTCCATCATTCAGTTTGAGGTAGAGGGAAGCAACGTCCTCGATCTCTTTGCCGGAACCGGCCAGATGGGCATTGAAGCCCTGAGCCGCGGCGCCTCGGGGGCCGTGTTTGTGGACGAGCGGCGGGATGCCTGCGATCTGGTGCGGGAAAACTTAAAACGCACGCGCCTTTCCGAGCGGGCACAGGTGGTGCAGACGGATTATCTTGCCTATCTCAAATCCTGCCGAAAGTCCTTTGATCTGATCTTTTTAGACCCGCCCTACAGGGAAAATTTTTTAGAAAATGCATTAAAATCCATCTCGGAAATTGACATTCTTTCTGACCGTGGTATAATAATCTGCGAAAGACCCGCAGAAAAGGCGCTGGAGACAGAGCTTCCTGGCCTCACCCGCGGGAAAGACTATCGCTACGGAAAGACGTGGATCACGCTCTTCCGCAAAGGATGAATCCCATGAGTATCGCCATCTATCCCGGCAGCTTTGATCCCATCACCAACGGCCATCTCAATATCATTGCCCGGGCTGCCAAGAGCTTTGATCAGCTCATCGTCTGCGTCATGGTCAATGGGGACAAGCATCCCATGTTTTCCCTCGAGGAGCGGGTGGAGATGATTCGCCGGGTGACCCAGGACATGGAAAATGTGGAGGTGGATTCCTCCGACGCCCTGTTGGCAGACTATGCCCGGCGCAGAAACGCCCGGGTCATCATCAAGGGCTTGCGCGCCATGTCGGACTTCGAGCGGGAGTTTCAGATGGCGATTATCAACCACAAGCTCAACCCGGGACTGGATACCATGTTTTTAACAGCAGAGCATCAGTTTATGTATTTGAGTTCCAGCGTGGTCAAGGAAATGGGACATTATCAGGTGGATCTCACGGACTTCTTGCCCAAGGAGATCATTCCCGACTTCCTCGCTCGAATTCAGGAACGAAAATAAGGAGGGTCAACGACCATGGCCAATCGGATTGAAGAGATTATTACCAGCCTCTATGAAATGGTGCAGGACGCCTGGAGCCTGCCTCTGGGCGCGGAGAAGTGCGTCCTGGAGCGGGACAAGGTGCTCGACCTGTTGGACGAAATCAGCAACCAGCTCCCCGGCGAGCTCAAGCAGGCCAAGACCATTGTGGAATCCCGCAATGAGGTCATCACCAATGCCAAGCATGAGGCCGAGCGCATTCTCAAGCAGGCCGAGCAGCGTGCCCGTCAGATGATGAGCCAGGAAGAGGTCTACACCATGGCCAAGAACGAGGCCGATGAGATGATTAAGAACGCCCAGCAGAAGATCAAGGACTTGAAGCAGGTCACCAATGAATTTGTGGACGATGCCCTGAGCCGCACCGAGAGCGCCATTTCCAACGCCCTCAAAGAGATCCAGGAGTCCCGCAAGTCCTTCCAGGCTGTGGTCAATCCCCAGCCGTCCAAACCCTCGCCCATCATTGAGGACATCTAAGGCCGGTTGACAAACCGCCCCAAATCGTGTATCATCCAATATACAACGCGAGGAAGAGGAAGAGTAGAAGCCACCAGGCACAAGAGAGAAGGCGGTCGGTGCAAGCCTTCGCCCAGGAGCTTTGAAGGTCGCCTTGGAGCAGCCGGTGACGAGCCGGCCGGAATGCCCTCCGATATCGGGGCGAGAGTGCCCGCATGGCGGGAATTCAGGTGGTACCACGGAGTTTTCCGCCCTGAGCTTCGGCTCAGGGCGTTTTCTTGTTTCCAGAGTGCGTAGGGGCGGCTATTAGCCGCCCGATCACCAAGCGGGAACACCTCTTTTTACCTACAAATCAATGCTGATATAGGAGTGAATCACATGGCACGCGAATTGCCCAAGACCTACGACCCGAAGGTGGTGGAGGATCACATCTACCAGACCTGGCTGGACAACAATTGCTTCCGCGCCGAGCCGGATCCGGACAAGAAGCCCTTCTCCATCGTTATGCCGCCCCCGAACGTCACCGGCCAGCTCCACATGGGTCATGCCCTGGACGCCACCTTGCAGGATATCCTCACCCGCTTTAAGCGGATGCAGGGCTATTCCGCCCTCTGGCTTCCCGGCACCGACCATGCCGGCATCGCCACCCAGATCAAGGTGGAGGAGAACCTCCGCGTGGAGGAGGGGCTCACCCGCTACGACCTGGGACGGGAGAAGTTCCTCGAGCGCGTCTGGGACTGGAAGAATAAGTACGGCGACCGGATCGTCAAGCAGCAGATGAAGCTGGGCGCCTCCTGCGACTGGAGCCGCAGCCGCTTCACCATGGACGAGGGCTGCTCCAAGGCCGTCCGGGAGACCTTCTGCGAGCTCTACGACAAGGGACTCATCTACAAGGGCAGCCGCATCATCAACTGGTGTCCCCACTGCCTGACGGCGCTCTCCGACGCCGAGGTGGAGTATTCCGACAAGCCCGGCCATCTCTGGCACCTGCGCTACCCGCTGGCCGATGGCTCCGGGAAGTATCTGGTGGTGGCCACCACCCGTCCTGAGACCATGATGGGCGACACCGGCGTGGCGGTCAACCCCAACGACGAGCGCTACAAGGATCTGGTGGGCAAGACCTGCATCCTGCCCCTGATGAACCGGGAGATTCCCATCGTGGCCGACGAGTACGTGGAGATGGACTTTGGTACCGGCTGCGTGAAGATGACCCCCGCCCACGACCCCAACGACTTTGAGGTGGGACTCCGGCACAACCTCCAGACCATCCGCGTCCTCAACGACGACGGCACCATCAATGAAAACGGCGGCAAGTATCAGGGTATGGATCGCTACGAGTGCCGCAAGGCCGTGGTGGCCGACCTGGAAGCACTGGGACTTTTGGAGAAGGTGGAGGACTACTCCCACAACGTGGGCGCCTGCTACCGCTGCCACAACGACGTGGAGCCGCTCATCTCCGCCCAGTGGTTTGTGAAGATGGAGCCGTTGGCCAAGGCCGCGCTGGAAGTGGTGCGCGATGGCCGGATCAAGTTCGTCCCCGAGCGCTTCACCAAGACCTATACCAACTGGATGGAGAACGTCCACGACTGGTGCATCTCCCGGCAGCTTTGGTGGGGTCACCAGATTCCCGCCTGGTACTGCGACGAGTGCGGCCATATCAACGTCTCCCGGGAGGATCCCACAGCCTGCGCCAAGTGCGGCTGCACCAAGCTCACCCGGGAGGAGGACGTGCTGGATACCTGGTTCTCCTCGGCGCTCTGGCCCTTCTCCACCCTGGGCTGGCCGGAAGAGACCAAGGATCTTGCCTATTGGTATCCCACCAGTGTCATGGTCACGGGCTATGATATCATCTTCTTCTGGGTCGCCCGGATGATCTTCTCCGGCATGGAGCAGATGAAAAAGGAGCCTTTCCACACGGTCTTTATCCACGGCCTGGTGCGCGACGACAAGGGCAGAAAGATGTCCAAGTCCCTGGGCAACGGCATCGATCCCCTGGAAATGGCCGAGAAGTACGGCGCCGACGCGCTGCGCTTTAACCTCATCACCGGCAACAGCCCCGGCAACGACATGCGCTTCTACGTGGAAAAGTGCGAAGCCATGCGGAACTTCGCCAATAAGATCTGGAACGCCAGCCGGTATGTCCTGATGAATCTTACCATCGAGAAGACGGGTCTTCCCGCGGCGGACAAGCTGGAGATCGAGGACAAGTGGGTGCTCTCCCGGCTCAATACCCTCATCCGCGAGGTCACGGAGAATCTGGACAGCTACGAGCTGGGCGTTGCCTCGGCCAAGGTCTATGACTTCATCTGGGACACCTACTGTGACTGGTATATCGAGCTCACCAAGGCGCGGCTCTATGGCGAGAACGAAGAGAGCAAGGAGACCGCCCAGCAGGTACTGGTCTATGTCCTCGATCAGATCCTCCGTTTGCTCCATCCCTTTATGCCCTTTATCACCGAGGAAATCTGGCAGGCCATTCCCCACGAGGGCGACTTCCTGATGAAAGCCCAGTGGCCGGTTGCCTCCGATGCATTGGCCTTCCCGGCGGAAGAGGCCGCCATGGAGAGCGTGATGAACGCCATCCGCGCCGTCCGCGCCCGCCGCGCCGACCTCAACGTGCCGCCGTCCCGGAAGAGTCACCTCTATATCGTCAGCGACAAGGGCGACATCTTCCGCCAGGGCGCCGCGTTTATCACGCGCCTTGCCTACGCCAGCGAGCTGAGTGTCTCGGATACGGCACCTGCCGGCCATGAGGATATGGTCAGCGCCGTCACCGCCGATGCCGCGCTCTATATGCCCATGAACGAGCTGGTGGATGTGGAGAAGGAGCTCCAGCGCCTTGCCAAGGAGATCGAGAAGGCCGAGAAGAACATCGCCGGTCTCAAGGGCAAGCTCAGCAATGAGAACTTCGTCTCCCGTGCCCCGGAGAACGTGGTGAATGCCGAGCGGGAGAAGCTTCAAAAGGCGGAAAGCCTGCTCCAGCAGCTACTGGAGAGCCAGGCTCGGCTGAAGAAATAATCAATCCTTGTATATTTTCCCGGGTTCGACGGCAAAATTATCCCATTCCAACTATAATAGACACGCATGGAACCATCCGTGCGTGTCTATTTTTTGCTTTTGGGAGGGATACAATGCAGATCACCAGTTTTTTGCAGGATAAGCAGCTGACCATCGCACTCCAGGGAGAGATCGACCACCACGGTGCCAAGGCGACGTTGCGGATGGTGGAGGAGAAGATCGATCAGTATATGCCGTCGCAGTGTATTTTGGACTTTCGCGGTGTCTCGTTCATGGATTCCAGCGGCATTGCTGTGGTCATTCATACCCTCCGGCGGATGAACGAGCTGGGGGGAAAACTGCGCCTTACCAAGGTGCCGCCGCAGCCGGAGAAGGTGCTGCGGGCGTCCGGCATCGACCGGATTGTACAAATGGAAGGGAGAGAGGCTTACCATGAAGTGTGAAAATCAAATGACGCTGGAATTTCCCAGCAAATCCATCAACGAATCCTTTGCCCGGGCGGCAGTGGCTTGCTTTGCCGCCCAGCTCGACCCCACCCTGGACGAACTGGGCGACATCAAGACGGCGGTCTCCGAGGCCGTGACCAATTCCATCGTCCACGGCTACCCGGATACCATCGGCACCATCACCCTGCGGTGCCGGATTTTGGCGGGCAATGTGCTGGACATCGTCATCAAGGACAAGGGGCGGGGTATTGAAAACGTGGAGGAGGCGCGCCAGCCCATGTTCACCACCGGCGGCGCCGACCGCAGCGGCATGGGCTTTACCATCATGGAGAGCTTTATGACGGAGCTGAAGGTGTCCTCCCAATTGGGGAGAGGCACCACGGTACATATGAAGCGGAAGATCCTCAAGCGAGGCGGGAAGAGTTGAGTGCCTCTCTGGAGACGTTGCTCCGCCGGGCGCAGGATGGGGACAAGGACGCCCGGGAGCAGCTGGTGGTGGAGAACACCGGGCTGGTCTGGTCCATTGCCCGGCGGTTTTTTGGCCGTGGCGTTGACCCGGACGATCTCTATCAGCTGGGATGCCTGGGGTTTTTAAAAGCCATTGACGGCTTTGACCTGCAATACGGCACCCAGTTTTCCACCTATGCCGTGCCGAAAATTGCTGGAGAAATCCGCCGCTTTCTCCGGGACGACGGCGCAGTGAAGGTGAGCCGCTCCATCAAGGAGCGGGCAGCGTCCATCAAGATTACACGAACCCAGCTCACCGGAGAATTGAACCGTGAGCCCACCCTTTCCGAGCTTGCCGAGGCAACAGGCTTGACGGTGGAGGAGATTGCCGCCGCCGAGACGGCCACTGCCGCCACGGAATCCATCCAGCGGGAAAGCGGGGAGGAGGGCTTTACCCTGGAGCATGTCCTCACCGACGGCGCCATGGAGGAGCAGCTCATTGAGCATATCGCCCTCAAGGAGGCCATTGCCCGGCTCCCGGAGCGGGAGAAAACGGTGATTGGCCTGCGGTATTATCGCGGCCTTACCCAGGATAAGACCGCGAAGATTCTCGGCGTCTCCCAGGTGCAGGTAAGCCGCATTGAAAAGAAAGCCCTCCAGGCGCTTCGGACGTATTTTTAGGCGGGGCAGACGGCGCTTAAGGCGCAGAGTTTATATAAACTGTCAAGTGACAAACGGCGAAAAATATACTAAAATAGGGCTATCACAGTTTGAACAGGTGAAGCCATGAATCAGGAATACCAGCAGCGGTTTCTCGCTGCCCGCCGCGGGATCATTGCCCGGCGGTTTAGAACCTTGAATGACATGCAGCGGCGCGCCGTGCTCACCACGCAGGGGCCGCTGCTTCTTTTGGCCGGCGCGGGCAGCGGCAAGACCACGGTGCTCATCCACCGCATCGCCAATCTGATGACCTTTGGCCGCGCCTCGGATTCCGAGGAGATCCCCCAGGACGTCACCCCGGAGGACGTGGCATTTTTGGAGGATTATCTCGCTAGTCCCAGGGAAGAGAATCAGCCCCGGGCGCAGACGCTGTGCGCGCTGGAACCGGCCAAGCCCTGGAGCATCATCGCCATCACGTTTACCAACAAGGCTGCCAATGAACTGAAGGATCGTCTGGCCAAAATGCTGGGAGACGACGCGGCGGATGTCTGGGCAATGACCTTCCACTCCGCCTGCTGCCGGATTCTCCGCCGGGATATCGACCGCCTTGGCTATACCGGCAGCTTTACCATCTATGATTCCCAGGATTCCGAGCGGGTGATGAAGGATGTTATTCGAGACATGCAGCTCGACGAGAAGTCCTTCCCGCCCAGGATGCTTCTCAATCTCATCAGCCGCGCCAAGGATCAGATGCAGTCGCCGGAGGAATTTGCCAAGACTGCCGCCGTATCGGGGGACTACCGCATGGAGCGGGCTGCCACGGCCTATGACCTCTATGAAACGCGCCTCCAGGAGGCCAATGCCCTGGATTTTGACGATATCATTTTGCGCACCGTGGAGCTTTTGCAGCAGTTTGAGGATGTGAGAAGCTACTATCAGCGCAAGTTCCGCTATGTGCTCATCGACGAGTACCAGGACACCAACCACCTGCAGTATCTTCTCGCCTCGCTCCTCGCGGGCGGCTATGAGAACATCTGCGTGGTGGGCGACGACGACCAGAGCATCTACCGCTTTCGGGGCGCCACCATTGAGAATATTCTCAGCTTTGAAGAGCAGTACCCGGCAGCCCAGGTGATCCGCCTGGAGCAGAACTACCGCTCCACCAAGGCCATCTTGAAGGCGGCCAATGCCGTCATCTCCCACAACCGCGGCCGGAAGGGAAAAACCCTCTGGACGGAGAATCCCTCTGGAAACAAAATCAAGATCCGGCAGACCGGTTCAGAGTCTGATGAGGCGGCCTTTGTGGCAAGTCAGATCTTCCGCCTCTCCCAGGGAAAGTCCTTTGCGAATATCGCGGTTTTGTATCGTACCAACGCCCAGTCCAACGCCTTGGAATATGCCTTCCAGAGAAACGGCATTCCCTACCGGATCATCGGCGGCATGCGCTTCTTTGACCGGGCGGAGGTCAAGGATATGCTGGCGTATCTGTGCCTCATCAATAACCGCAGCGACGACCTGCGCCTGAGACGGATTATCAACCTGCCGCCTCGCGGCATCGGCGCCAAGACGCTGGAGACTGTCAACCGTCTGGCCGCTGCGGAGGAGATGTGCCTTTACTCTGTGGTGGCGGACGCCGCCAACTATGGCCCTCTGGAGAAGGTGGCCGGAAAGCTCACAGCCTTCTCGCAGCTCATCGAGGACTTGGCGGAGCTTCAGGATACCCTGTCCCTGCCGGACTTTTATGAGGAGGTGCTCCAGCGCACCGGGTACCAGGCCATGCTGGAGGCCAAGGACGATCTGGAGAGCCGCACCAGGCTTGAAAACGTGCGAGAGCTCAAATCCAGCATCATCAGCTACGTGGAAAATACCGACGATCCCTCTCTGTCGGGCTTCCTGGAGGAAATCGCCCTCTATACGGATTTAGAGCAGTACGATCAAGGGGCAGAGGCCGTGGTGCTGATGACCATGCACAGCGCCAAGGGCTTGGAATTTGACCATGTGTTTCTGGTGGGACTGGAGGAGGGGCTCTTCCCATCCTCCCGGGCGACTACCAGCGCTGAGGAGCTGGAGGAGGAGCGGCGGCTTTGCTATGTGGCCATCACCCGCGCCAAGCTGACGCTCACCATTACATATGCCCGCCAGCGTATGCTCTACGGCCATACCACCTATGGCCGTCCCTCGCGGTTCCTTTCGGAGATTCCCCCGGACTGCGTGGACGCGCCGGCGCCAAAGCCGCAGCCGGCCTACGAGCCCCAGCGCTCCAGCCTCTACGGCGATTACGACCGCTATACACCCGCTAGTGGCCAGCGCCGTGAGAAGCGGCGGGAGTATTCCTCCCTGGGCGCCAAGCCCCAGGGGGCGAAGGTGCAGTTTGCCAAGGGCGATATGGTGGTGCACCGCGCCTTTGGACGCGGCATGGTGCTCTCCGTGCTGCCTATGGGCAACGATGCCCTGCTGGAGATCGCCTTTGATGAGATCGGCACCAAGCGCCTCATGGCCAATACGGCCGGGGCGCATATGACAAAGCAATAGACTAAGCGGCCGCCCCCGGGGCATATACTGCCAGGGGAGGTGGCGATATGCGTTGGAATCGAAGGGCGCGGCGAAGACTGCTGCTGGTCATCTTATTGGCGCTTTTGGCCGCGTTTTTACTGTTTGTCCGGCTGTCGGCGGCACCGGTAGTGCAGGAGATGGCCAGAGCCCTGGTGGAGAGTTCTGCCTCCACTGTCATCAATGAGGCCATTGAGCAGCAGCTTCAGGACGAGGGAATTGACTATGATTCCATTGTCACCCTGGAGACCAATGCAAATGGCGCCGTCACGGCGCTGAAAACCAATATCAACGAGATCAACCGTCTCAAAACCAGCATTCTCTCGCTGGTGGATTCAAAGCTCATGAATCTCCCGGTGAGTGAAGTGGGGCTTCCTCTGGGCAGCTTGATTTTGCCGGAGTTCTTTGCCGGTTCAGGCCCCAGGCTCCCGGTCAAGGTGCTCTCGGTGAGCTCCTCCGATGCGGAGTTTCACAATGCCTTTTCTGAGGCAGGCATCAACCAGACGTCACACCGGATTGAAATGGAGGTCACCATCACCATGCTCATTCTCACGCCGGTGGGTACAGAGGATGTGACGGCGTCCTCCACGGTGGTGGTGGCGGAGACGGTGATCGTGGGAACGGTTCCCGGGAGTTATGTGGATGTCAGGACGGGAACGGAATAGGAGGCGGCCATGGAGCCACGTGAAGAAATCAAAGCCCTCACCGAGGAGCTGGAGCACCACAGTTATCTCTACTATGTCTTAGATCAGCCGGAGATTGAGGACTATGAATACGACCGCAAGCTTCGACGGCTGGAGGAACTGGAGCGGGCGTACCCCCAGTACGCTTCGCCCCTCTCGCCCACCCAGCGGGTGGGCGGGCAGCCGCTGAGCCAGTTTGAGGAGGTGCACCATGCAGTGCCGCTGGAGAGCTTGCAGGACGTATTCTCCTTTGAAGAGCTCGAGGCCTTTGAAAACGGCCTGCGTCAGAGCCTATCCGCCCCGGTTTATTCCGTGGAGCCCAAGGTGGATGGACTGAGCGTCGCGCTGGAGTACCGCGACGGCGAATTCTACCGTGGCGCCACCCGGGGAGACGGCGTCATTGGAGAGGATGTCACGGAGAATTTAAAGACCATCCGCTCCATTCCCCTTAGGCTCACCGGCGCGCCCAGCCGCCTCATTGTCCGCGGCGAGGTGTTCATGCCCAAATCCGTATTTCTTGCCCTCAACCAGGAGCGGGAGGAGCGGGGCGAGGCGCTCTACGCCAATCCCCGCAATCTGGCGGCCGGCTCTCTGCGCCAGCTGGACCCCAAGGTGGCGGCGGCACGGCAGCTGGATATTCTCATTTTCAACCTCCAGCTGGTGGAGGGGATGACCTTTACCACCCACTCTGAGACCTTGGATTACCTCAAAGGGCTCCATTTTAAGGTGATTCCCTACCGGCTGTGCACCAATGCCACCGAGGCCAAAGCGTTGGTGGAGGCCATTGACGCGCACCGCAGTGACTTTTCCTTTGACATTGACGGCGCGGTCATCAAGGTCAACGATCTCGCCGCTCGGGCGCGGCTGGGCAGCACCGCGAAGTTTCCGCGCTGGGCGGCGGCCTTCAAATATCCGCCGGAGATCAAGGAGACTGTGGTAGAGGACATTGTGGTGCAGGTGGGACGCACTGGCGTCCTGACGCCCAAGGCCGTGGTGGTGCCGGTGCGCCTGGCCGGTACCACCGTCACCAATGCTACCCTCCACAACCAGGACTTCATCTCCGATAAGGACATCCGCATCGGCGATACCGTAAAAATCCGCAAAGCAGGCGAGATTATCCCGGAGATTCTCGAGGTGGACAAGTCCCGCCGCCCGGTGGATGCAAAGCCCTATTTCCTCCCGGATACCTGCCCGGTGTGCGGCGCCAAGGTGGTGCGGGATGAGGACGGCGCGGCCATGCGCTGTACCGGCGCCGAGTGCCCGGCACAGCTGAGCCGGAATTTGGCGCACTTTGTCTCCCGGGACGCCATGGACATCGACGGATTGGGCAGCGCCATTGTGGAGCAGCTCATCGCCGCGGGACTTGTCCGCTCGGCGGCAGACCTCTATACGCTCCCCCGTGAGAAGGTGGAGGCGCTGGAGCGCATGGGAGATAAGTCCACGGACAATCTGCTGCGAGCCATCGAAAAGAGCAAGGAGAACGATCTCAGCCGCCTGCTCTATGCCTTCGGCATTCGTCAGGTGGGAGCCAAGGCGGCCAAGGTACTGGCGCAGCACTTCGGCTCTCTGGATAAGCTGCGGGCGGCCACGGTGGAGGAGCTCACCGAGGTGCCGGACATCGGTGAAATCACCGCGAAAAGCATTGTCAGCTGGTTTGCCCAGCCCCAGTCTCAAGATCTGGTGGAGCGGCTTCGCACGGCAGGGGTGAATTTTGAAAGCCTGGATCAGCCTGTGAGTGATACATTTGCCGGTAAAACCTTCGTTCTCACCGGCGCGCTCACCCGCTTTACCCGGGATGAGGCTACCAAGGCCATTGAGGCGCGCGGCGGCAAGGCCGCCTCGTCGGTTTCAAAAAAAACCACCTATGTGGTGGCGGGGGAGAATGCCGGTTCCACGCTCAAAAAGGCCACGGAGCTGGGGATCCCGGTTCTCAGTGAGGAAGAATTTGCCGCAATGCTATAAAAATATCCCCGCTGCTTTTGCAGCGGGGAACTTTCAATGGCTCTCCTGGAGCTTTGGCGCTTTGCCCGGCACCTGGGAGAGCAGCACGCCGGAGAAGACCAGCAAGCAGCCCAAAAGCTCGGTGGGTGTGAGGCTCTGGCGGAGAATCAGCCAGCCGAAGATCACGGAAAATACCGATTCAAGGCTCATCAAGAGAGAAGCCACCGTGGGCTCGGTATAGGCCTGGCCGATGATCTGGAAGGTATAGCCGATGCCGCTGGAGAAGATACCGGCATAGCCAATGGGGATCCAGCAGGCGAGGATGTTTTCCCACCGCGGCGTCTCCCAGAGAAAGGCACATATCAGAGACAGACACCCACAAACAAAGAACTGCGTGCAGCTGAGCCGAACGCCGTCCACCTGGCCGGTGATCTTGTCAATGACGAGAATGTGGCAGCAGAAGGCCACGGCACAGCCCAGCGTCAACAGCTCTCCGGCGCCCAGGCTGAAATCGGTGCTGCCGCACAGCAGATATAGTCCCACCAGCGCCAGCACGACGCTGCCCCAGACCCAGGGCTTGACCCTCCGCCCGAAGAGCAGCCCCGCCAGCGGCACGAGAATGATATATAGGGACGTCAAAAAGCCCGATTTTCCCGGCGTGGTGTAGAGCAGCCCGCACTGCTGAAGGGAACAGGCGGCAAAGATGATGACGCCGCAGAGGAAGCCGTAAAGAAGCTGCTTTTTCTTTGCTTCCCTGGTCACCGGTCTGCGGCTGACGCCCTTGCGATCCATCACCGCGATCACCGGCAGCAGTACAACGGCGCCCAGCAGGCAGCGGCTTGCCTGGAAGGTGAATGGTTCCAGATAATCCATGCCCACAGACTGGGCAACAAACGCGGCGCCCCAGATCATGGCGCCCAGGAGCAATAGCCCGTTTCCAATCCAACGCTTTGACAAACGAAACCCCTCTTCACAAAAACATTCTGCATTACGGTACCACGAGAAAGCAAACCTGTCAAGAGGGGAATGGGAGGACGCATCATGGAGGATTTGTTTTTGCCCACGCTTCATACCTTTGAAAATGACAATATCTTCACCGGAAGCTGGGGCAGTCTTCGCTTTAAAATCACGCCCAATATCGTCAAGAAAACGCCCAAGGAGGTGGATATGGAGGCAAGCTCCATGCACGCAGAGCTCTGGCATGGGATCTTTTGCTATGAAAAGAGCGATATGGAGGCGGAGGAAACCTTTCCCTTGAGCGCAGAGGGCAGGGAAGCGCTCTACCACTGGCTCAAGGAACACGCCTGACGGGGAGGAGAAGCCATGAAAACTGCACTCATTCAGATGCCCGTTGTAAAAGACAAGGCGGAAAACTTAGCGCGTGCAGCCAAAGAAATTCAGCGCGCTGCGAGAGACGGCGCGGAGCTTGCGATCCTTCCTGAGATGTTCTGCTGTCCCTACTCCAACGCCTCCTTCCGCGCCAACGCAGAGGAGGCAGGAGGGCTCATCCATGCCGCCATGGCCGAGGCCGCCCGGAAAGCAGGGCTTTGGCTGGTGGCAGGCTCCATGCCGGAGCTGGCGGATGGGAAGATTTATAATACATCCTTTGTCTTTGACTCCAGCGGCCATCAGGTGGCCTTTCACCGAAAGGTTCACCTCTTTGATATTGATGTCCAAGGCGGCCAGCGATTCTTTGAATCGGAGACGCTCTCCGCGGGAAACCGCGCCACGGTGTTTGACACGCCTTTCGGTCGTCTGGGGCTGTGCATCTGCTTTGACATTCGGTTTCCCGAGCTTGCCCGGGTGATGGCGCTGGCCGGGGCACAGGCCATGATTGTCCCGGCGGCCTTCAATATGACCACAGGGCCTGCCCACTGGGAGCTGGCATTCCGCCAGCGGGCGGTGGACAACCAGTTTTTCACCCTGGGCGTGGCGCCTGCGCGGGACGAAGAGGGAACGTATGTCTCCTATGGAAATTCCATTGCCTGTGATCCGTGGGGCACTGTGATTGCCCGGGCGGGCAGCGGGGAAGAGCAGCTTTTGGTGGAGCTGGACTTTTCCCGCAATGAAGCGGTGCGACGGCAGCTCCCGCTGCTCTCCGCGCGCCGCCCGGCGGTCTATCACACGCCGCCCTCCGCGGAAGGCTGAAGGGAGACGGCGCCCGAGAAGCCTGCTTCCTTGGCCAGCTCGGCTTTTTGCATGCTTGTATCCGCTGTGTCGAAAAGCGTCATAAAATAGCTGCCGTCTCTGGAATAGTGGCAGTAGCGGCAGCAGAGCCCCGGATCATAGAAAGAAGGATGCGCCAGAAGCAGCGCTTCCAGCTGCTTTGGTGGGAGCTCCGTGCCGTTGCCGGAAGGGCAGGGAAGCGGGAATTCCATGCAAAGCTGCTCCAGGAGCAGCCAGCACCGCCTGGGATACCGCTCGGCTGCCTCCAGAAGCCGCTGGCGGAACTCTCCGCCGGAAATGGAGGAAGGGATGAGCACGCCGCACTGGGGAAGCGCCTGGGCGAGCTTCTCCGGCACCAGCAGCCTGGGACCCAGGATGGCAGCCAATTGCGTCAGGGGCTCTGTACTGTCCCAAAGGGGCAATACATAGCTGGCCGTTCCGGCGCGCAGGGCGAGGGATTGCACCTCCTCCGGGAAGGGCGAGAGGAGCAGCAGGGGTGATTGGGGCGTGAGCAGGGGAAAGTCTCCGAGGTTGTCGAACACCATTGGACAATGCACCTCCAGTGTGCTATACTATCTTCGAAAGATTTTATGAAGCGGCAGGTTTCCGTATGTCCTTTTCTTTGATTCCCAAGATTCTTGTGCATTCCCTCCCGGATTTGACGCCCCAGCGGCTGCGGGAGGCTGGCATTGACTTTTTGATGCTGGATTTCGATAATACCATTGTGCCCTATACCTCCGATGTACCCACGCCTGCCATGGAAGCGTGGCTCAAAGAGATGACTAGCTCGGGAATTGGTCTGTGCGTCGTCTCCAACAGCCATAAGGAGCGGGTGAAGGTGTTCTGCAAGGCCTTGGGCATTCCCTGTATCACTTACGCCCGCAAGCCCTTCTCCAAGGGAATCTTGCAGTGTAAAGAACAGTTTCATCTGGATTTTTCCCATACGGCTTTGGCGGGAGATCAGATTTATACGGATGTGCTGGGCGCCAACTGCGCCGGCGCCATTTCCATTCTGGTGCATCCCATTCATTTGCATACGTTCTGGCTTCGCTTGCGCCATGCAGTGGAGCTTCCGTTTATTTTCATTGGAAAAAGGAGAGCAAAATCATGAACAATCTGGAAAAATATCAGTCTCTTCTAAAAGACGGCGCTGTGGATGCGCTGCTGCTCACCAGCCAGGTGAGCCGGATGTACGCCGCGCAGTACGATGTGGCCGAGGGCGTCGCCGTCATTGGCCGCACGGAGAGCTTCTACTTTACCGACAGCCGCTATATTGAAGTGGCGCAGGACAATCTCGGTGCCTTCACCGTGCAGGAAATTGACCGGGAGCACCCCTACTTCCAGCGGATCAACGCGGCGCTGGAGACCCTTGGTGCCAAGACCCTCGGCATTGAAGAGCAGTATCTCACCTATGGAGAATTCCTGACGTATGAGAAAAAGCTCAACGCCAAGCTGGTGCCCAGCCAGCAGGCCATTTCCCGGTTCCGCCATGTCAAGGAGGAGTGGGAGCTGGAGCGGATGCGCAAGGCACAGGCCATCACCGACAAGACCTTTGAGAAGATCTGCGGCATCATCCACGCCGGTATGACGGAAAAAGAGGTGGCTGCGGAGCTCATCTATTCCATGTACAGCCTGGGCGCTGAGGGGCTTTCTTTCCAGCCCATCGTGGTCTCCGGTCCCAATACCAGCAAGCCCCACGGCGTTCCCGGCGACCGCAAGCTCGCCTACGGCGACTTTGTCACCATGGATTTCGGCTGCATCGTGGACGGCTACTGCTCCGACATGACCAGAACCGTGGCCATTGGATTTGTGTCCGAGGAGATGGCGCGGGTCTATGAGACGGTACTCCGCGCCCAGGAGGCAGGCATTGCCGCCACCCGTGCCGGTGTGAGCGGCCAGGCGGTGGACGGCGCCGCGCGCAAGGTCATTGCCGATGCGGGCTACGGCGCCTACTTTGGCCATGGCTATGGCCACAGCGTAGGCCTTGAAATCCACGAAGCGCCCAACTGCAATCCCTCTAACGATCAGCCGCTGGCTGCCGGTGTGGTTTGCTCTGCCGAGCCTGGTATCTATCTCCCCGGCAAATTCGGCGTGCGCATCGAGGACGTGGTGGTTGTCCGGGAGAACGGCTGCGAGGATCTGACCGCCAGCCCCAAAAATTTGATTGTTCTGTAAAAATTCTCATTTTACCTCTTGCAAATTCGGGAAAGATTTAGTATAATCTCCTTTGTCTTTGAGTGATTGTTTTTTATTCTGTCTGCTGGATAGTTTAGGAGGATTTTAGGTTTATGATTTCTGTCAGTGATTTTAGAAATGGCATCACCTTTGAAATGGACGGCAAGGTCATGCAGATCGTGGAGTTCCAGCATGTGAAGCCTGGCAAGGGCGCCGCTTTCGTCCGTGTGAAGATGAAGAATGTCATCACCGGTGCCGTTACAGAAACCACCTTCAACCCCAATGATAAGTATCCCACGGCTTATATCGAAAGAAAGAAAATGGAATATTCCTATGCCGACGGCAATCTCTACTACTTCATGGACATGGAGACCTATGAGATGACGCCCGTGGACAAGGATATCCTCGACAGCTCCTTCCGCTTTGTCAAGGAGAACGACACCTGCACCGTACTGTCCTACAAGGGCAATGTGTTCAGCGTGGAAGCGCCCAACTTTGTGGAGCTCACCGTTACCAAGGCTGATCCCGGCGTGAAGGGCGATACCGCCACCAACGTCACCAAGCCCGCCACCGTGGAGACCGGCGCTGAGATCAAGGTGCCCCTGTTCATCAACGAGGGCGACCGCATCTCCATCGATACCCGCACGGGTGAGTACCTCGGCCGCGCCAAGGGCTAACCCCACACCGCAGCATTGCTGCCTGGGAAAGGAGAACGTATTATGACGCTGTCTGAAAGAACCGCTTATCTCAAGGGTCTGATGGAAGGCATGAAGCTGGACACCGAGACCAATGAAGGAAAGCTCTTTAAGGCCATCATTGAAACCCTGGATGACATCGCGCTCACCGTCACCGATATGGAAGACGTGGTCGATGCCGTCTGCGACGAGCTCGACTCCATCGAAGAGGATCTCGACAATATCGAGGATTATCTCCTGGATGAGGACGAGGACGAAGAAGACGATGAGGATGAGGACGAGGACTATGACTTCGGCGATGAGGAAACCATCTACGAAGTGAAGTGCCCTTCCTGCGGCGCTGTCATCAACCTCGATGAGGAGATGCTGGACGCTGGTTCCATCAAGTGCCCCGACTGCGGCGAAGAGCTGGAGTTTGACGCCGAGGATCTCGAGGACGAGGAGCCCTTCTAGTTTCTAAAATTTCTGCCCGGCTTGCCGGGCAGTGATATGGGCCTGTAGCGCAGCTGGGAGCGTACCACATTCGCATTGTGGGGGTCGAGAGTTCGAATCTCTTCAGGTCCACCAAATAATGATCCCCCCGCAAAGCGGGGGGTATTTCAGTTTCGGGCATAGCCCTAA